>Ga0256845_1000093_pt1 | contig 77764 bp, 64 predicted proteins | sample RiftiametaG_FD_189101 | JGI IMG/M metagenome (GOLD analysis project Ga0256845, IMG submission 189101) | Tube worm associated microbial communities from hydrothermal vent at the East Pacific Rise, Pacific Ocean - Riftia | ecosystem: Host-associated > Annelida > Integument > Unclassified ...
TCCCCCAAATATGATTGGAGACAATACTATTATTATCCGCAGTCTCGGAATAAATATAAATTCCGGCAGTATCATTTGAATAAATCTGATTATTGGTTATCCCGCACTGTGTTACTGAACCGAAAAAATACAGCCCATTAATTTGATTATTGTTAATAGTGTTGTCCCGGATTATTGTATCATCCGCAGCATTAATATACACACCGCTGTTTTGATTTTTCCCCCAAATATGATTGGAGACAATACTATTATTATCCGCAGTCTCGGAATAAATATAAATTCCGGCAGTATCATTTGAATAAATCTGATTATTGGTTATCCCGCAATGAGTTGCTGTGTTTCTAAAATACAGCCCATATTGCTGATTATTATGAATACTATTATCGCGGATTATCTGATAATCAGCATCATAAATATAAATACCACTATTCTGATTTACCCCCCAGATGTTATTAGAGACAATACTATTATTATCCGCAGTCTCGGAATTAATATAAATCCCGTCATTATCATTGGAATAAATCTGATTATTCGTCATTCCGCAATAGGTTGCTGTACCGGCAAAATAAATACCGTTCGTAGCATTATTATAAATACTATTATCACGGATTATTATATTATCTGCATTAGTAATAACAATACCGCTGTCCTGATTCTTCCCCCAGATATTATTAGAGACAATACTATTATTATCCGCAGTCTCGGAATTAATATAAATCCCGTAATTATCATTGGAATAAATCTGATTATTCGTCATCCCGCAATGCATGGCTGTAAAATCAAGTTGAATGCCGTAATATTCATTATTATGAATACTATTATTACGAATTATTATATTATCAGCATAACTGATTCTCATTCCATAGTCTTGATTTGTCCCCCAAATATGATTGGATACAACAGTATTATTATTCGCCGTGCCGGAATTAATACGAACCCCTCCGACAGAGTTTGAATAAATCTGATTATTCGTCATCCCGCAATGCGTTGCCGAAGTACGCAATTCAATGCCGAATATTTGATTATTATAAATAATATTATCGCGGATTATCTGATAATCAGCCCTATAAATATATACACCACTATTCTGATTTTTCCCCCAGATATGATTGGAGACAATAGTATTATTATCCGCACCTTCATTGGTAATACATATACCATAAATGTCATTGGAATATATTTTGTTATTGGTTATTCCGCAATGAGTTACTGAATTGTTACAATACAAACCATATTGATTATGATTATGAATACTATTATCACGAATTATTATATTATCAGCAGCATAAATATAAATACCTCTATCCTGATTTGTCCCCCAGATATGATTAGACATAATAATATTATTATCCGCCAGACCGGAATTAATGCGAACACCATACCTATCATTTGAATAAATAGTATTCCCGAAGATTTCATTATTAATAGATCTTCCGGTGAGAGTAATACCGTCTCTATAATTCCGTATTGCTAATCCGTAAATTATTACATTCGTTGAATTTGTTATCATTATTCCGGTGCCGGAATCCATCGTCGGTGATTTAAGAAGCGCCGTATAATTACCGTTCATACAATAATCCACACCTTCAATAGTCAGATCACGGAAATTACTGATATGAATATATTCATTGAGTATAATCTGATATACTCTGATTAAATCGCCGTTCGCCGCCGCATCCACCGCCGGCTGAAGATTCATATACCATATATCCTGTGTAACATTATGTACCGGCTGACCTGATAAAGAAAATGGCGATTCAAGTGCCCCTCTGTCAGTTTTCAAGCCAAGCCACCAATCATTGTTCAGTCCGGCAATATTCGTGCCGCTGTCAATACAGGGACTTCCCGGCAAGAGTTGATACGTTGTTGAATTTAATATCGGATTAGCAATGATATTACTATTGGTATTTATATTAAGCCACCCTATCCAGTTGCCGCCGGTATTATTAAAGGAAAGATTATACCGCAGTATTTGATTTACGCCATTTATAGCCCTAAATCCACAACCGATATTGCTCCATGCGATATTATTAATAACCTCACAACCACTAGACCCATTATTAATATGTACCGCATCACCATTGTTTTTCAGTATCGTATTATTAATAATATCATTCCCGACAGCATTAACGCCGGCAATCGTAATACCATTAATTCCCGAGCCGTCGATAATATTACGATATATGAAATTCCTGTCTCCCTTATTAATACGAATGCCGGATTGAGCTGAAGTGATTATACGATTTGATTGGATGATATTATCTTTTCCCGGGTCGTCGGTTATAAAAACTCCGAAAGAACCTGAATTCAAGATCATATTACGGCTTATGAGATTTGTCTGCGCATCAGCAATGATTATAACCCCATTAGAAATACAATCCATTATTTTATTATTTTCAATATTGTTATAATCCGCCGCTGAAATTAATATTCCCTGCATATTCCTTCCGTAAATAGTATTGTTATAGATTAGATTCCCATCGCTATCAGGATCATGAATCGAAACCGCATCACGTTTGTTTGAATAAATAATATTATTTATTGCACTGTTTGAATATGCTCTGTTGATAAAGGATATTCCGTTCGTACAATGAAAGACCGTATTTGACTCTATTACATTTCTATATGAATTCGCATTAAGAATCCCTCTATCATTCCCCCATATCCGGTTATTATATATCCAATTATCATGTGTGTTCCCTAAGAAAACCCCGGTAAAAGAGCGATTTGAATAAATGCTGTTATTTTCTATTGAAGAAAAACGAACATTAGATTCTTTAATACCAATACCGCAATGATGAATAGTATTTCCGTAAACTTCGGTATTTGAAGCATTCAGGAGCAGCAGTCCTGTATTCGTTCCCTGATTATAAATATAATTACTGATAATAAGAGGCCCGTTCGACGGATTGGCATCAATAAACATTCCATGTAGCGTATTCTTACGAATAATGTTATTTATATACATTATGTCTTTTGTTGTTTTATTCTGTATGATACCGTTTCGGGTATTGGTAAAAATTTTATTTCCGCTAATATTATTATTACTTGAATCAGAAAGTAAAACTCCTTGTCCGAAATTAGCATAGTTTAAATTATTTTCAATAAATGAATCGTATAATTGCGCAAACCGCATTCCGGCTGACGTTGCGCTGCCGCTTCCATTACTGAAAATTTTATTCCCCTCAACGCCAATGTCATATACAATATACCCGTTCGTCCCATGCGTCCATATCCCGTGAAATCCGTTTGTTTTAATAATATTATTATCAATTCCTATTCCAAAAATATCATTACTTTGTGCAAAAACTTCAATACCGGTTCCGGAACCGTGATTACCCCATATATCATTATTGGCAATATAAACATCATTAAGGAGAAATCCGGGGCGAGTGTTTTGAATTTTTATACCGGTTTTATAGTTTCGATATATATGATTATTAACAACACCAACATTGCTAATCCCTCCATTCACGGTAACAATATCAATGCCGACAGTATGACCGGTATCACGAATAGTATTTCCATCAATAAAAACATTCGTTACGGCAGTCATTGCAAGCGCTCCATAACCGCCGGCAAAACCATTTAACGAGAATATATTATTGGAAATGAAAACCGAACGAACCCCTGACATACCGATAGCAGTATAGCGGTTTCCCGTAAAATTATTATTCTCAATACCGTAGCGACCGCCGCCGTTTTGCATCACAATAGCAAATTCACCGTGACTCGTCCACGTAAACCCTTCTATTGAAATATCATCGCTATTTTCCAACGTTAAAGCATTCTCATTGATTGCATTATTTGAAAAAACAGTGGTTGTATTATCACCGCCGGAAGTATAGTCATAGGCAACAAGAGCAATATTTGTTTTATTTTCTATATGTAGTGGTTCAGTATATTTCCCGCTGAGAACAATCAGCGTATCTCCCTCGCCTGCCTCATCAATTGCATCTTGAATATATCCGAACCATTCCCCGCTGGTATCATTCTGAACATTCCCTGTCGTCGAGATATCATCTGCGACTGCGCCAAGCCCTTTTGCATTTGATGCCACTATCCAGTAACAATACCATGTATTACGGGAAAGCCCGGCATCGGTATATTCCGTTGAACCCGCCGCAAGTGTTGCGATACGTGAAGCGCCGGCAAAATTCGTTGTTGTATTACGATACAATATATATTTCAATTCATCTGAAACATCATCCCATGACAGACGAATCTCATTTGAGTCATTTCCATCCGCATAAAAGTTTCCGGGTATCCCCGGATAACCGGTATTGCTGACATAACAATAATGCCACTCAGTCGGCTGACCGACAGCACAAAGATTCGTTGAACCATTTTCATATTGAAAATTAAACCGATACCGTATCATACCGGTTGCTATTTCAGGAAATGCCCCTTGTATACGATAGAGTGCTCCGTTATAATCACCAATGTATTCCATTGTATAATGTTCCGAATCACCGTCATCTTGTGAATTATTATCAGTATCAATCCAAAGCTCCGCTGTTGTCGGCGCCATTCCCGAAAATGAATTTTTATACCGAACTTCAAACGTTGTTGCCCAGGGAAAATATATAGTATTACTTTTACACCCGCGATACCCATCAAAGCCGTCATTCATTGACCATGCCAAACCGATACTGTTTCTATTGGTCCCCCACCATGTTATATCATTATCAATAGATGCCGCACCGAGAATATCTAAATCACCATCACCGTCAACATCAGCACTGTACACGGATCGAGCGCCGTCAAAATTTCCTTTAATAATGTGTTCAGCCCAGCTTAACCCATTCCCGGCGGTATTTTCCCACCATATTATATCATCATCAGTATATGCAGCACCGAGAACATCAAAATCACCGTCACCGTCAACATCAGCACTGTATACTGAGTGCGCGCCGTCAAAATTCCCTTTAATAGTATGCTCAGTCCAGCTTGACCCATCACCGGAAGTATTTTCCCACCATGTTATATCATCATCAGTATATGCAGCACCGAGAACATCTACATCACCGTCACCGTCAACATCAGCGCTGTATACAGATCGAGCTCCGTCAAAATTCCCTTTAATAGTGTGCTCAGTCCAGCTTGACCCATCACCGGCGGTATTTTCCCACCACGTTATATCATTATCATTATATGCAGCACCGAGAACATCTACATCACCGTCACCGTCAATATCAGCGCTGTACACAGATCGAGCTCCGTCAAAATTCCCTTTAATAGTGTGCTCAGTCCAGCTTGACCCATCACCGGCGGTATTTTCCCACCATGTTATATCATTATCACTATATGCCGCACCGAGAACATCTAAATCACCGTCACCGTCAACATCAGCGCTGTAGACTGAAGATGCTCTATTAAAATTTGCATCAATGGTATGCTCAGCCCAGCTTGACCCATTACCGACGGTATTTTCCCACCATGTTATATCATTATCAGTATATGCAGCACCAAGAACATCTAAATCACCGTCACCGTCAATATCAGCACTGTATACTGAATATGCACCATCAAAATTTGCATCAATGGTATGCTCAGTCCACTGCGCATACATCCCCCCTGTAATAATAAAGAATATAAGAGCAAAAAGCGGTATTTTTACAAATGCTTTTATCATTCAACCCCTACTTGCATATCAACGGAACAAAATGAATATGTATTGTATAGTGTATTTATTGTATTCTCCCGTTAATTACTTCCGAATATAGAATATATTTAATGCATTCCTCTATACGATAATAGGTATTAATGCCATTCAAACCGCATATACTGCAGTATTACAACATATCATGGTACAGAAAATATACTATTAATATACTCTCTTTTTTCATATTTATTACATATGCTGATAAACGGCATAATTTCATCACTTAATAACGAGCAATTATTGTACCTAATATCGTTATATTTGTTTTTTATAAACTATCTTTTCAGCTGGTATTACAGTAAAATATCGGTTACAATGTATGTCAGTTAGTGTAATTACCATGCTTTTTTCATAATAAAGGTATTGTGAATATATTATACGAAAAACAGACTATTTTTTACACAGATTTTCCATTATTGAAAATTATATTTTCAGCGAAATATCTGAATTATCAGTTGATGATGTTAACAAAGATTTTTTGATTGCAGTAATATCATTTTTTGAAAGTGTTTGCTGATATTTTCCGGTAACCCCTTCACTGAGTTGTTCAAATAGCACCGTGGAAAGCCCAAATGAACGCGTATTTGCCCATGATCCCGCACGCTCCATATCCAGCATATCAGTATACACCTCTTCTGCCCACCCGCCGTTGAAAAGCTCATTTTTTGCAACGGTTTTCCGCATCGATTTAATCAGTTGATGTAAAAACAGCGATTCAAACTGACGTGAAACAAAATCAAGTTGTTTAAGTTCACCGGTCAACGATTCTTTTGCCTTTTTTTTTGCCGTTTTCACTGATGATACCGGTTTATCCGAACTTCCGGAAAGTTTTCTTTTGAGCGATTTTGACACTGAAACGTCTTTTTGCGCTGCATAGGCTGAATATATACCGTTTAAATTAAAACTGCTAATTCCGTTCATTGTTTTTCTTCCTATAGTACTTGTAAATGTGCATGCAATGCGCCTGCTGCTTTTAATGCCTGCAATATTGCAATAATATCATCGGTTGATGCTCCTACCGCATTTAATGCCGTAACAACAGCATTAACATCCGTAACCTCATCAAGTGCAATCATATGTCCGGTAACACCCTGACTTTTATTTCGCCGGGCAGTATTGCCATTATCTTCAATTTTAATGCTTAAATTTCTATTCGCAATTGCTACTGCACTAATACGAACTGAACCACCCATAATTATTGTTCCGGTTTTATTATCCACAACAACCCGAGCAATCGTTTCCGGTTCAATTTCCACCGATCCAATGATACCAAGGAAAGCGACAGGATTATCCGCATACTCAGCCGGAACAGTCATTGACAATAACCCGCTGTCTTCTGCAATCGCATTTGCATCCGCATATGCTGCATTAATCGCTTTTGCTGCCGCACTAACCGTTGCGAAATCCTGATCAGAAAATATAAGTTGTATCTTTTCATTAATAACAAAATCACTGGTTACCGCACGTTCAATTAACGCTCCTGCTGCAATATACCCGACTGTTTTATTAGCGCTCTCACGTTCACCTTTTTTCGTACCGGCAACATAAATAACCCCTTGCCCCACCGCATAAATATTGCCATCTGCCGCATACAATGGTGTCTGCAACAATACCCCGCCGCTCAAACTCCGTGCATCACCAATTGATGAAACGGTAATATCAATTTTTTCCCCGTTTCGCGCAAACGGCGGCAGTGTTGCGGTTACCACAACCGTTGCGATATTCCGTGATTCAAAATCATCCGGTGAAATATATAAATCAAACTTTTCCAGCAGCCGCGCCATTGTTTCACGTGCCAGTTTAGATTTACCGTTATCCCCTTTTCCGGCAAGACCAACAACTAATCCATACCCGACTAATTGATTATCCCGTACACCGGCAACCTGTGATATATCTTTAATACGAACCGATACTGCTGAGAGTTCTGATGAGAAAAGAAATAATAACAGCAATAACAACAGTATCGCACTATGCCATCGTTGTATCTTCATAAACATTTCTCCTTTATTTCATACATGTTATTGAACAGCAACTTTCCCTGTATCAATAATACGTGCAAATATAACGGTCCCGGTTTTAATATTCCGAACTTGTATCATTTCCCCGAGAACACCATTTTCCAGTGCAGTGCCACGTACGGATATCGTAATACCGTTATTCATATAGGTTATCATAACCGGTGATGATTTTACGACCGCCTGCACCATTGCAACATCACCTTTTACAAACGTATGCCCGGCATGAAAAGCACGTTTTGCTTTTTGACCAAGAACAGCTGAATACGCTAATACCGTCGTATCATCAGTACTGATACCATGCATCAGTTTAATAAGCGCATCCTTTGTTACTATCTCACCGGGAAGCACATCCCGTGCGGCAACAGCAACAATACGATGTATACGAAGTTTTATACGTACATATATCGTTTCGCGAGTATGATTATTATCAAGAATATTCACTGCTAAGCGATACATCCCGCACTGTAGCAGTTTATCAGGATGAACTAATTCGAAGGAAGATGCAGCGGTAATCTCAGAAACCGGCTGATCAATTGCAATAATCGTATATGAATATGTATCATCATGACTGTTATTCAACTCTGCGATATGAGCATCAAGCACACGCCGTATCTCTTCTTCATAGAAATAATTATAATAGACCGGCGCCGTGAGTATCGTATAACTTGCTGCAATCATGATACTTATTATCAAAATCAGTGTTAAAAACACTTTCCGCATGATTTCCTCCGTCTGTTCAGACGTTCAGAATTATATTACCGTTTTAAATTCACTGCTGTTGATAGCATATTGTCACTGGTTTGAATTGCTTTTGCATTAAACTCATATGCACGTTGTGCAACAATCATATTAACCATTTCATCAGCAATTTGCACATTACTCATTTCTAAAAACTTATGCTGAACCGTACCAAAGCCGTCCAGTCCGGGCAGCCCTGCTATTTCCGGTCCCGATGCTGCTGTTTCTTTCAGAAGGTTTCCGCCGATAGCTTTCATTCCTTCAACATTGACAAATCGAAACAATTCTAATTGACCAACTTCAATAATCTGATCACTCCCGCCGACTTTGCAGTACACTCTTCCTGTTTCATCTATCGTAACACTATCTTCAAGATGCCCTTCCGGAAAAACAATCGGATTATCGGGATTAATAATATATCCATGCGAATTCAATAAAGTGCCGGTGTTGTCAATTTTAAATGAACCGTCACGGGTGTATCCGATAGTCCCATCATACATCTGCACTTTAAACATTCCTTCACCAAAAATAGCAGCATCATACGCACGTCCTGTTTGTTTCGGCGAACCCTGCGTATGCACTTTTTGTGTACCGGCAACACGTGTTCCGACACCAACCTCAACACCAACCGGACGAACACTTCGATTCGTTGCCGGTGTCCCCGATGTTCGTATTGTCTGATAGAGTAAATCTTCAAAATCAGGACGGTTCTTTTTAAATCCCGTCGTATTAATGTTTGAAAGATTGTTTGAAATAGTATCAATATTAAATTGCTGAGCTGACATGCCGGTTGCGGCAGTCCATAGTGAGCGTATCATACGCGCCACCTCCTTACTAAAGTGGTGACGCCGACTTCCGTAAAACGGTCCGGTCGGCATCGAAACGGTCAGTCAGACCGTAAACGGGTTATACCCGTGCTACTGAATTTATTAATTGTTCAAGCGCACGATCATGCGCCTGAATCGTTTTACTGCTTGCTTCATACATGCGATTTACTTCTATCATCCGTGTCATTTCGGTAACCGGATTGACATTTGATGTTTCCAGCATTCCTTGCAGTACTTTCGGACGAACCCGCGCAGTGCGTTCACTGCCGGAAAGCTTTGTTGCTGAATATAAACTATTCCCCTGTTTGCGCAGTCCGCGTAACTCCCGGAAATCAGCAATACGGAAACGATCAATCACCATAGCTCCATTCCAATTATTCTCCCGATTTTCAACAACCCGCTCACCGGGCTGATATAAATCAGCATTTACCATAATGGCGCCATCTTCATTGACTTCAAAATTATTCGTCTGGACCTGTATACGCCCTTTCTCACCAAGAACATAATCTCCTTCTTTTGTTACCAGATAATTATTCTTATCAATCATAAAAGTCCCATTCCGCGTATAGGCAATACCGCGGGGAGTTTCAATGGTAAAAAAGCCTCTTCCTTCAAGTGCGAAATCAAAATGATCTTCAGTATGCTGTATTCCCCCTTGTTCAAATTGCGTATACACTTCATTCGTTTCAACACCGGTACCGAGTTTTCCGATGATATTCCCCTGATCAACCGATCCCATAGGATACTTATAAATTTCATCATCATTCATCCGTCGAAGCAGCATTTCCGGAAACGCTTTGAAAACCGTTGTATCGCGTTTATAACTTGTTGTATTTAGATTAGAAAGATTATTCGCAATATTATTCATCTGCTCCTGTTGGGTTTTCATCCCGCTTGCACCGGTGTATAATCCTCGTATCATGTCATTCCACCTTTCATGGCATTACCATTGTTATCATCCGGCCTATGCACGGACGATATCCGCTCCGATACTGCGAAGCGCTTCTTCTATTTTATAATATCCGCGATCAATATGATAAATGCGATCAACTTCCGTCTTTCCCTCAGCCGCCATCCCGGCAAGTATTAATGCTGCACCGCACCGTAAATCCGAAGCAATCAACGGAGCACCGGAAAGGCGCTGCACTCCCTGTATAACCGCATACTCGCCATCAACTTCTATATCAGCCCCCATGCGAACAAGTTCGCCTATTTGGGTGAATCGGTTTTCAAATATTGTTTCATGAATAAGATTATTTCCTGAGACGGTTGTCATGAGCGCCATCATTAATGGCTGAATATCAGTCGGGAATCCCGGATAGGGCATTGTTTTAATATACGATGCCGTCAGATCATGTGTTGCATCAACCAATGTTTCACGTGTATTAATATTGGTAAAACGAACTCCCATTTCTTTGAGTTTCGTAATGAGTGCACCAAGGTGTTTTATATCCAGATCTTTGATACTTACCTTACTGCGTGTTATCGCTGCAGCAAGAATATATGTCCCGGCAACAATTCGATCAGGAATTGTATCATAATTATATGGTGATAATGCCGATACACCGGTAATGTGAAGAACATCAGTGCCGATGCCATTTATATTTGCTCCCATATGTACCAGACATTGCGCAATATCGGTTACTTCAGGTTCCTGCGCAGCATTCCGAAGAATAGTTTCACCCTCTGCGCACGTTGCCGCCATCAATAGATTAACCGTTGCACCAACTGATACTTTATCAAAAATAATTTCAGCACCACGCAATTTTTCTGTCCGGGCAACAACAAAACCGCGTTCAATGGAAATATCAACTCCCATTTTTTCCAGACCTTTTAAATGCAGATCAATCGGTCGTTGTCCTATTGCACACCCCCCCGGCAATGAGACTTCCGCTTGCTTAAAACGTGCAATGAGCGGACCAAGAACATAGATTGACGCACGCATTGTTTTTACTAAATCATACGGTGTACGAATATTTTTTATATTTTCTGTATTAACGCTGATTGATGTATCCGTTATCTGTACCGACGCCCCCAATACTTCAAGAACTTTGCACATTGTTTTTATATCACGCAACTGCGGAACATTGCGTAAAACAGATTCCCCTGATGTTAATAATGCTGCCGGTAAAATTGCCAGTGCTGCATTCTTTGCTCCGTGAACTTGTATCGTACCGTGTAATGAACACTTTCCATTAATGATAAACTTTTGCACACGTGCCTCCATACTGCGTTATTGATAATGTCGGCGACATTTCAAAATAGTAAAGCATATAACCTATAATTTTAATCCGTGAATAATAAAGTTTTCACCCCTCATGCCGATATGTATCATATCATGAAACTACCGGTAAAATTATTAATACCAATCCTGATAATAACTCTTGTATTATTCTTTAATATAACCTGCCAAACAAAAAAAACGCTTGTTATTGAAGAAGCACCGCAGGAGGATATCATTTCCAAAGAAACTCGGTCATCCGCACCCTGCATTCCTGATTATACCCCCATAGAAGGTGAATTTGTTACGTGTAATCACTATAAAATTAGAGGGGTTCTTGAAGTTCAAAAACCGGAACATTTGTATATATATTTATACTTAGATAAAAATGAATATACACGCCTCTTCCCGGAAGGCCCATTCCCGCCGCCGGCAGTCAGTAGTATGCAAAAAAAATGCTACACTGTATTTGTAACCGCATATGCCGAACAATCCGGCATAGCAATTACTGCCGTTCCGGAAAATATTCGCGAACGAATACATCAGTTCGTCGCCCGTGGCATTATTGATGAATGGGAATTCCTTGGCGGACATACTGTTGGTTATTACTATTCATTATTCGGCAATGAACTCGGTACAAATGTAGTAACCTTTTTTGATTCATTGCGTATCCCCGAAATTACAGGCTGACCGAACACAATACGAAAATATACTATAATTAATATGCTCCGATATATTCAATGAACATATATTCAGAATATTTTATTATCTCTTTGCGCTTCCTATTGTATTAAACAAATTCCCGATAGTAATTATTGATAGAAGTTTATAATTATTGCTCTTCAAGACCTATTCTTCTCCGCTACTCATACACAATATACAACAGCATCATCAGAATTGCAGCATATTATTAATAACACCGCAAATATCCTGTATTCGAGATTGGTAATCAGGGGATTGCGGTGTAATCAGCACATGCGCACTTCCGGAATACCAGCGATAATAAAATTGTTGTGATGAAACTGCTGCAGCAATTTTTTTACTGCCCTGTATCAATGCTGAACGATCATTTTTCGAATGAAAAACACCAACCGGACATGAAATATATGCAAGACGTTTATGTACTTGTTTTTTCAGGCGCAATAATTCTCTTACCGCTGCTGATGCAATATGCGACATATAAACATGCCGATACACAGAGGATACCCGTACTTTCGGAAACGGATGAATCCGGCGGGCAATTCGTGCCGATAAATGATGACGCAACGGCAACGTAAATGCCGCCGAACATGATATAATCCCCAATGGAGCACGCTTTATACGACATAGTTCCGCTCCGCAGTATAAACTAAGCATCGCACCCAGTGATTCACCGACAAGTATAAAATGTTGATTGAGTGCACTAATCCGCTCACTCCAGCTCATAATTGCATTGATCCAATCCTTATATGATGTTACGGCTAATGCTGCCGGAGAAAATGCATGACCGGGCAATAGTGGAATGATAACCTCATACCCGTTTCGTGATAATTCCTGACCGAGATGCTTCATTTCCCATGGATACGCAAAAAGACCATGTACTAATAATGCAGTTGCCCGTTTCTTAATACGCGGAGCGAAATATAACGGCATTGCTTCATCCGATGCGCCGGAAAGTTGTGCTGTATAGCGATGCTGATGAAAATATGTTATGATTGACGTTCTTTTCATTGTATCTCACTATCTATTACAATACTTAAATAACTTTAATCCGCTATTGAATGCCTGTCAATTCTTGTCATACGCAGTGTAAACATATCAGTATCGAAAAGTATATAGTTGTAATAGACCGCTGATACTAATAGTAATACTATTTCCTGTCGCTACACAGATTTAATATTGAGAAAATCGATAATCATGAGTTTATAATTTTTATACAAGTCACGGCAGCATTGGAAAAATTAATAGCACATATTACAATAAAAATACTATTTATGCTGTTTTATTTGCTTCCATACATAGATGTCAGTAAAAGAATATACTATAGATTACACAAATATATACGGTATATAAAACCGCCAAATTTCCTCAAAACGCTTCAATGCAGAAAACAATTCTGATATATACTCTGTTTATCAAGACTGCCGACCGATCGCTATGACACCATAGCAGCGATTGATTAAACATAGTATACCGATACTTCATATCAGCACACAGTATATTACTATCTTGACATGCATTTTACCGTTCATTATAATGTTGCTTCCTCATAGATGCATTATAGTGTTTGAGAATGATAAAAAACACTGTGAGCATATTCTGGGGGATCGTCTAATGGCAGGACGCGTGACTCTGGCTCACGTTGTGAGGGTTCGAGTCCTTCTCCCCCAGCGCACTTATTTTATTTTATCGCAGCGATAATGCTGCATAATACGTAATACAACGGCCCCATCGTCTAGCCCGGTCAGGACATCGGACCCTCATTCCGAAGACACCGGTTCAAATCCGGTTGGGGCTGCGGTTTTATCAACAGCCGTCATAAAAATTATTTTCATATAAAGTAAAAATAAACGTTGCCGCTGCACCGTCGGTATCATGTACTTCAGCAATGTTATCCGATGCATCATCAATACCCCTTAATAACTCATAACACGCTTTTCTAACAATAAAGACGTATTGTAACATACACTGATATCTATCATATACGGAATACATGACGTATCATCAATGCGTACAATGGATTCTAATGCTTTGCTGACCGGCGCATCATTGATGTCTCTATCATTTTCATAATAAGCACATCCGGCAACAATTTTCTCATCAGTAACAGCATTCGTGCTCCACCTGCAGCAGGATACCTGAATTTTCGTCCGCGTCGTACTGCTGCGCGAAATATAACTTTCGCAACAGCCTCCGGCATAGCACTGTGCGGCATCATTTTATGTTGCCCATGGTGATACTCATCAAGAATAGATGTATATTTTTTATCATTTTTATTATACCCTCTATCCATTGATCGTGAATAAAAATCAGTCTTTATTATCCCGGGCTCAACAAGTTTAACATGAATATTAAACGGACGAAGTTCATGATACAACGCTTCTGAAAATCCTTCAACCGCCCATTTTGATGCATTATAAATACTATGTATCGGAAATGCCATCCGTCCGGCGATTGATGTAATATTAATAATAGTACCGCTTTTCCGTTTATGAAAATGCGGTAATATCTGCCGAATAACCTCCATCAAACCAAATACATTCGTATCAAATTGTTTTTGTATTTTCTGCTTCGATATGTGTTCAAAAACACCGGTCGTGCCATATCCGGCATTGTTTACTACCACATCAATCTTTTTGAATTTTTGTATGCCGGCAGCAATTGCATTCCGAATTGTTTTTGTATCAGTAACGTCAAGCCGCGGACAAATACACTGTTCAAGTTGTGTAAGAACTTTTTCTTTGTGCGGTGAACGCATAGTGGCAATAACCTTCCACCCTCTGGCATGAAAATAAAGTGCGGCTGCACGTCCGATACCACTTGAACAGCCTGTTATTAAAACAACGTTTCTCATACTTGTTTTTCTTGCCATAGTAACCTCTCGTATACGCAGGCATGCGACAATGCTCTTTGCACACATGCACACCCGAAAATATTTACAAAACAAATAAAATAAAACCGGCGATCATTTTTGATACACCGGTTTTCATGATATTCTAAATACTGTTTTATTTCTTTTTCAAGATAAACTCAACACGCCGATTCCGTTGACGTCCATATTCTGTTTCATTATCTGCAATCGGTTCATCCCATGCAACGCCTTTAGCGGCAATATCATTTTTAACGCCTTTTTTCTTAAGATAGGCAATCACCGATTCCGCCCGCTGCTGCGATAATTCTTCATTCCGTTCTCGCGAGCCGGTGTTATCAGTATGCCCGACAACAACAATCGTATATTGCGGGAACTTTTTCAATGTACGCCCTAATCGGTTCAACAACTGATAGGCTGAACGCCGAATCGTTGCTTTATTATAATCAAACTCAATATTTTGAATCCGAATTTTACAGATACCGTTCCGGCAAATAACTAAGATATCCGTTTCAACTTTCGTTTCCGCAGAGCCGGCAACACCAAGAATATTTTTACACTCAATGACAATGTCATATATGACCGCTGAATCAACTTCTTCACCGTTATCATTTTTCCCATCCCAGACAATCTGTGCAGGCGGTGTACCGGTACCGCTCCACCGTTTAAATGGACGTTCAGTCATACGAGATTCGGTAACCGAACCATCACGAGCAACTTTTCGATATATCGGATAGACCGTAACCGTCCATTCGGTAATTCCCTGTTCTCCGCCAAGTTGTTTTATATTAATCGTAAGAGTATCATTATGACCGTCATCATCAGGTCCGAACGGCTGTGGCGAAGCTTCAAGTACAAATGCCGGCGCTGTTGCATCAATACGAATCGGCTGTGCCGGTGAAACGGTCGTATTGCCAAGTTCATCAATTGCGGTTGCGGTAGCCGAATAACTTGCGTTCGCTTGTACCCGTTCACCGGTATCGGAAATACCATCCCAAACAATACTTTCCGGCGGACGGGCGTTTGATCCGACCAGCGTTCTGAATGCAGCACCGCTTGCATCGGTAATGTCAACACGCCATTCTGCAACATTATTCAATTCATCAAAGTTTTTAAATTGTAATAACAACAATTCGTTTTCTCCATCACCATTCGGTGAGAACGGCGCATTCGGATTATCATCAGGACCAACAATAAATTGAAAACTCGGTGGTGTCCTATCAAGCATAACTTCATACACTACTGATGACGGAGCATCACCGTTTTCATACTGTGCTTCCAAATGATATTGATAGCGTCCGTCGGTAACCGGAACTGCTGTGTCTGATGAACCGTCCCAGATATATGATGCTTCCGGTCCGGTGGTTGTACCTTTCCATCGTTTTACTTCTTTCCCTGATCCGGAATTGATAATCAAACTCCATTGCGCAAGGCCTTCCGTACTTGAAAGAACGGGTTTTAAGGTAATAGTATCAGCGATACCGTCATTATTTGGTGAAAATTTCTCACGATCAATACCAACATAGACTTGATTTGCTTTGGTATTCACTTCAATAGTACGGGTTTTCACGACAATACTATTGCCTGCTTTATCCATACCGGTTAATTTATATGCATAAACCCCATCAGGTACAACTTTCCCGTTATCCTGTTTACCATCCCAAACAATCGTTCGTTCCGGTTGACCGGTCCAACGCCATGCACGAACAGGAGTTCCCCGCGAATCACTCATGATCCCGAACCAGGTGTCCGCTGATTCACTGATACAATTCTGTGTAATACTCACCGTATCTTTATTGCCGTCATTATTCGGTGAGAAGATACGTTCGGAGGCCGTTACTTCAGCATGCGGCGGCGTATTATCAACAACAACAATCATCGGTTTGCTGGTTGCCATATTATTATTATAATCCCATGCTTTAACGAGAATAACATATTTACCATCCGGCAGCGGATTGCCGTTATCGTCAACACCACGAAACTCAACATCATTCACATCCGGTTCTTCAGTTGTTTTGCCAAACAGTCGCCGAATTGCATCCTTAAGGGTATGCGGTGCAATATAGGTATGTTCTTTGCGTTCAGTATATACCGCATTCGGATTTTTCTTTGCCCCTGTTGTTACAATAGCCGGTTTCGCAAGGGTTAATTTTTTATTCGTTTTCTTCGCCGGTGCAGGAGATACTGAAGAAGGCTGACCATATACCCAACCTTCAACGGAAGGTGATTGATAATATGATTGTTTCTCATCCGTCCAATCTTCATACGGTACAACTTCAAATTGATACCCGCGAAGCTGTTTATTATCCTTGATGTTAATTTTTACCTTTACCGCATCAGCGTTTCCATCCTGAACTCCCGGTGAAATAAACACTTCACCGCTGGTTTCATCTTTATTGCCGCCATCGCTTTTCAATTCTGATTTTGGTGCTTCGCGATCAGGAGTGCCAAGCGCCATATCAAAACCAAGAATAATATTCATATTATTTTCTTCAGACGGTATACCGTTGTCGTCCAATACCGTAAGCATATACGGTTGGAATCCAAGATTAATACGAATTGCACTCGGTGCAGTATCACTGTCGTCTTTTGATTTTAGTTTTAAATTATATGACGCACCGAATGAAACTTGATTGTATCGTGAATTCAGTAAATACCCTGCACGTAAAAAATACGTTTCCAAAAATCCCATTTCCATACCAAGACCCCATTTCATACCGGCGCCGTCATATGCAGGATATTTGCTTTTATCAATAAGAATTGACCATAACGGAAAAATAACATCACTATTTAAACGAAGACTCATATCTTCAGTTACAAGAAACTTCATCGCCGGACCAAAACGTAATGCTAAAGTATTATGATATAAATCCATTGCTCCATTACCAATACCGCAGAGACTTAAACCAATATTCGCATACTCAATCCCCGTCCCGCCGGAAACAGTATTGACCGGTAGTTTATAAATTGCACCGAGATTTAATCCAATCTGCGTTGCATTTTTCGATTCTACCGCCGCACCGAGGTTTGTTCCATTAACCCATGTATTATTCGGCAACTCCTTCGGTTTGATACCGTTTATTGATGCAAGGGTTAAACCAAAACCAAAATAAAATTGTTCTGTAAGTAGTTTTGACCAACTGCAATCAGCAACAATACCGCTTCGTAATCCCGGACCGAACACCAGCTCCTTTGATGTATGCAATACATTCGTTGGCACTGTTATATATCGAATCGCCACACCAACAACACCATAATCAGTCGGAATGCCAACACCGCCCATAAAATATGTAGAATTATTGCCAAATGCTGACGCAACACTAATACTCAGTAATTCTGTTGAGGCTAATGCTGCGGGATTAACAATTAGAGCAGGCACTTCGTTCTCATTAGCAACCGCTGCACTGCCCATACCCAAATCACGTGACCCGCCGCTTAAATTTAACAGTTCATGCGGATTTGCGGTATCCTGTGCATACAGCACAGCCGCCAAAATCATAATACTACCTATAATACTACCAAGTATTTTTAGTCTCATTGAATACTCCTTATAACGTTAATTTTCTTAAATGCCGTGTGTATAGGAAAACAACTTCATGAATAATTGAATGTAGTGAGCAAATGAATGAATGTCAAGCATTTTGATAATGATTACGACATATACAGCAAACCTTCATGCCAACGATACTATTGACATAATCTATACTATAGCGGATAACATCCTGACGATATATACAACGTGCAATAATAATTTATGATTATTTGTACATAATTATATACTGTGCATTTTTATTGCTCATTATAAAATAAATAAAACTGTAGCTCTATAACTATAAATAATGATGGTTGTTTTAATCTGCAGCATATGCTTATGGAAATAATTACATACACTATTATCTTACAGTAGTAGCAATAACGATTATTATCATGTATACCGACAGCAGGTACATGCAATACACATAATGGGAGAGTGTCCATGAAAGTTCCATTAGGGGTGTTTTTACAAAACCCTGACTTTGCAATTAATAAAATCCTTCTTGAACCGATTGATCTCGGACATAATCTGCGCATACAAGCCGGTACTATTCTGCATGAAAAAAACACCGCTGAATTAACACCGCTCCAGCAACTGAAACGTGTTATTGAGCAGCTTATTCGCCGCGCACAGAAAAACAACGACCCCGCAGATTTTAATAAAGCAACAGCGAATATTCCGCGTATCCGAACTCCTGAATTCACGGATACGCTGTATTTAAAAGAACATGATATACTGTGCCTGAATGTTGCGCTGACCGATGATCTTGATTATCCCGATGGGGTACTGATGAAACGTCTGATTTCCCGATACCCGCATTATTATCGCCCCCCGGGTGCTTTCTTACCCTTATCTGAAGTCATTGAACATGTTACACACGGTGAATCCATTTATATATTGACCGACCTTGGTATACCTGACGAAGATATTTTACTGCTGCATTATGGTGATATCCTCAATAAAACACTGCTTACTGAGATTCGATCAGGGATTAAACGGGCACAAAAATTACGCCGAGAAAAAGAGTTTGAAGATATCGTTTCTGATGGAAGAATTATCGCAAAAACAAATATTTACTCCTATCGGCGAAAGCTGCTTATTCGTGATGGCGAAGAAATTCCGATGTCTATACGCAGCTCGAAAGAATGGGCTGAAATTATTGAAGGCAACCCGAATATCCCGTACCGACGCAGTAAAAATAAATCAGGGGTATTTATTATCGATAAAGATGCGGATATCACTGCATTTATTAAAGACTTTTGTAAACGTAATATGCTCCCGTTTATGGGAGAAGCATTATCAACACAAAGTGCACTATCATTAATGCAGGAGTGTATGCCGCGATTAATTTTTATTGGCGAGTCTGCCGCAGCACAGCACGGGGAACTTGATATTGCCGCTGTTGAAGCCGCAAAAGACCTTGATAAAGGACTTCTGAAACCCGAAGTAACAATACTTGGTCTTGTCCCTGAACAGGAAAACGGCTTTACCGGTCAATTAAATAAATTAAATATACAATTCCATTATAATAAATCAGATATACGAAACAATCCTGAACATGTACGGCAGCAATTAGCACAACAGATGGAACTATTTATCTGATTATTCCGCACCAACCGCAAATGGAATAATACAATGATCATTAGTTTCCCCATCAGTAATACTGATATAATATATCCCGGGTGCAACCGGTATACCCTGTTCGTTCTGAAGATCCCATATAATCTCGCCATACGAATTAAATGGAGTCCAATAATACACCCGTTCGCCGAATGCATTATAAATCTCAATATTCGCAGTCGGTGGAAGATGGCGAATAACAAAACGTTTACTGTTATATCCGACAGGTGACGGACCCCATGTTACATCTCGGCAAACACTATTATACAATACATTACTTTTATTTAGAAAAACATCTAAACGATAATTCGCTGCGGAAAATCCATACACCATAAGATACCAGCGCCCTGATTGTATTGGCGGTCCGTCATGTTCGGTAATCGTAATACTTTCCTTACTGCTGGAACCTTCTGAATACTGATCATAGTTTATAAAACTCGGCACACTATTGAACTTTGCAAATATATCAATATCGCCTGTACCATCTGTTTGAAAATACAAAATGCTATCCTGTGAAGCAATGTCAATATAATAATACTGCGTCATATTACTTGCAATTGAATGAAACTCAGAATAACCGTCATACACGCGGGTGAGTGAATAATCTCCTGAATGATCTCCGGTAAGATTGACATTCAATCGCATAACCGAGTCATTCGATGAAAAACCGCTGATACGGATACCGCTTGGCGTACCATCATATTTTAATGATGATGGAGTAGTGTTTTTTCCGAAGACCCCGCTATTCATCTGAGTATTATTCGTATACCACGGATCAAACGCATCACCCTGTTGCGCATCATGCGGATCATATAAATCAAAATCACCGTCAGCCTGTTCAAGAGCAAGCATCGGATGATATTCATTCCATTCAGGCATATTCGGATTAACTAAATCATCAACATGCCATATACAAATACCATTGCCGGGAAGAGCGCTGTCATATCCGTTTGTCTGTCGATTTTCGATAAGGAAGTATTCTGTTGCGGACTGATCGGCATTAATACGCAAAATCTGCGGTGCATCATGTATATTGGTTAGTTTATAATGCTGCTGTGGCGATTTTATAACTGTTGGTTTAACCCACCCCATCGCAATCCGATGCCACGGATCAAGATGTGACGGACTGCTGCCGCTCGGACTTCCATTCCACGAACCTCTGCTCATCAAACTCCAGTTGCCAACACCATCAGAAGACATATCAGTATCATAAACATCAACCCCGCCAAGCACATGACATAACTCATGCGCAAATACTCCTATTGTCTGATCGCCGGGGGCAAGTCGGTATTCCGGCTGCATTGTATAGGTTAAAGCCACAACACCGTTACGAGTCATATACCCGCCATTCGGTAATGACCACATATGCGAATGAATTAAACCTGCTGTACTGGTTGTTTCAAATCCCTGCCCGGAATGAATAACAATAATCCCGTCAATATCACCATTATTATCATTATCATAATCAGCAAAGTTTATACCGGCAAACTGATCCTGCGCATAGTGCACTGCTTCTTCAACTAATTTTCGCGGTCCCCCCGGGTATGGATTCTCATTGATATAATAATCATGATTATATGCCGTTCTGTTCGTTAGTTTAAATACATCAAAGTGCGGTGTATACATTCCGTATGAAACTTCATTGTAATACGCCCGAACGCTATTTGTCCCGTTTAACAAATTGGAATAAAGTGATTTTGTATCAAGCGGGTGAAAGGGCGGTATTGCATTGGTATCAGAAAACTCAATTAAAAGTACCAAATATTTTGGTGATCCATACCGCAGCGGCATACGACTTGGCGGCGGCGGAACATTCATTCCTTGTAAATGCTGCTTTCTATTGATACTGCTTAAATATGCATCAGTCGTTTTTCCTGCTGCAGCTGCCTGTTCTATTATTTGATGATTGGTATATAAAGATGGGTCCATACACACTGCATAGGCTGAGAAACACACCGCTATAAATAATAAAAGTAATACACTTATTTTTGTAATGCCGTTATACAATACCATAATATTTCTCATTCCTTTTTTTAATAACATGAAGTATATTGAACGAGTATACCCCACACAATAAAATAATCAAGAAACAATTTCAACCATATACGCTCTATATCAGGTATATATGCATGAATCACACGTGCATAAAACCGCATTATTGAACGTATAAAAAAAATAATAATTTATTTCGATTTTTACTTGAAAAATTTGCTTTTATTCGTTATACATAAAGCAACATAGTTATATATTAAATGCAACCTGCAATAGGGAGGGGAACCTTATGCAAAACATGCACACTGTAAACTATGGTGGCGGCAACGGTTATACACCGGAAAATGCTGTTATCATAGGCGGCGTTACTTTCGATTATGAAGGTGTTGATGCTGAGTATCAGTACCTCCGACGGAAGTTCCCGGGTCATCGCGTCCTTGTCCAAAAAATATACAGCGAGGACGGACACTTCTTTGATGTGCTCACAATTCGAACCATTAAGGGAGATGAAGAAACATTGTATTTTGATATCTCCGCATTTTACAATCGTTATTAATTGTACGCAAAACACAAACGTTTGCGGTATTGGAAAGGAGTATGATTATTAATACAAACATACTCTTTTCTGCCTTTTCTTTTGTTCTTAATGCTATTATGATATCATACCATGACACATTTATCATCATTCAGAAATAATAATAGTATTATTACCGGCAAATATTTTACGTTTATTCATGCAACTCAAAAAACCCCGCATTGTATTCATTATCAAATGATAGATGCTTCCCTCCCATTCTGGAATTCAAATACTGTTGCTGAACCGGTTATTCTGCCGCGAACAGTCATGCGTCTGCGTGCCGGTAAATCGGATATACCGATAAACGCATTACCGTCTTTATTGCCCTTTCATCTGCTTCCGCTACATATTTTCCCGCTTATCGGAAAAAACCTTCAATGTTTAAGGATACCTGCACGACAACCTGATAATGAAAATACCGCCCTGCAATTATCCGGCAGTGCGCACTCTCTTACCGCATTGATTATTGATTCTTATGAACATAGGGAACTGCTTGCACTGCCGCTTCATCAAACCGGTAAGATGCGTATTGAAACCATTCCGACAGATCATGAATCAGCGACACTCGCACGATTAACCGTGTATACGCCGCCATCGGAAGCAGTAACCATTGCCGATGTTCGCCATGAATCTTCATCAAAAAACGGTGAAACATTTAGTTTTCGAGTGTATATCGGCAATCAGCCGTTCAACGGTACTGCATACCTGCACGGAATTTGTTCACAATGCCGACAGCATGCTGCCCCCGCACTATCAGCTATCGAAAAAAAACATGCCGAACGGGCTTTATACGTTCCGTTAAAATCAATCATTGATGATACTCATTCAACAGCTGCCGTTCTTCGGCAACTTCGTATCCATCATAACCCTGACCTGTCCGAAGATGGACTTATTCAGCTGATAAACACTATTCGCGCCGGCGATGAAGAAACGGAAGTATCATTAATTGAAAACTTGTTCCGCAGTGAACCTAATCTGGCACATTTTCTTGCTGAACAGATTTTTTCATTTGAACTTATTCCTCTTATCAGAGCACAGGATCTCAATGCCGCATTGCGTTTGATAACCGATGAAGAACTTGCACATGCATTATTCGGCGAAACTGCTGATAGTATTTCCTGTTTTCAGAACTCCGTTTCTCCCGAACGCTGGAAAAATATCACTGCATATATTGATTCATTTCAACAACTCAATGATGACGTGATAACCGAAGCACAAAAAATTGTAACCGAACATATTCGCAGTTATTTTCAGGCATTGTATGGAAAAACAATTATCGTGAAAGAAAATACCGAAACACGGTATCGTATTGAACAGACAACGATTTCTGTTGATATTAATGACGGCACGGCACGATGTACAATAAAACCATCACTGCATAGTGGTCCAATAGCCATGCGGCTTGAGCTGCCTGATAATCTTGCCGCCCACATGCTGCTGCCGATTACCGTAAAAACACAATGCCGGCAATTCACCGAAACAATTCGCTATCATACGCTCTCAATTGCATCAGTGTATGGCATTACTGATAATACTCTATATTTACGAATACATGTACATGCATCCGTGCTGCAAATACTACTTGAAGAAAACGGCGCATATACCTTACGCACCGTATATAACATCAACCCCGATGAAGTTATTACACTTTCGATTACATCCGCCTCTATACGTATTGTACTTGGTGTTTTTACCGGAAAACAGGATCCTCCTATTGGTGAGATGCTCCTTGATATTCAAATATGTACAGAAACCCCCTCGCTGCTTTCAGCACGCCAACAATCATTACCTGATACACCAATTGATATTTCACTCGCTCCTGAGCACTCCGATACACATACGTGTATTGCCCCGGAAAATTTGTACTGTTTTCATAATCCGATTGATTCGACCTCAGCACGACGAATTAAAAAGGAAAGTGATTCTGTTGCCGTAATAACTCATTCCCCCTTTCCTGATATGCTCCCCTTCCATCTGCACTCTGCCCCGCAATACCCAATATCTCTGCCGGCGACCGGTGCCCCTACTATAACCGCACTCCATGCATATACACCGCAAAACAAAAAACTCCTTCATGATGCCATTATGCATTCATCACAGCATACTCTCAGCATGCATACACTTGGATTGCATCCGCCATTCGGTGTTTCATTAGTAAAACCGCATATTATTATCGGGCATGCCGGCACGCTCTCGCTTCTTCCTCTTCTGCCGTCTGCTCAATACGAAGCGTATTCCATCACTGCTCAAACACCAAATGTGCAACACCCCACTGTTCCGATATATACCATAACTGCAGAGAAAAAAAACGGCACCATGTCGCCGCGATTGCTCAAAGAAGAAATTCTTAACCTTTTTAAAACAGCCTGCAGGGATATCTGTTTACTGCCGTTAACATCCGGCATCACAGCAGCACGTGTATATGCACTGGCTGTACAATACCGTCATTTCAGCAGTATTGACTATCCTGACCATCACGCACGAGCCTGCATGTATCATGAACGTGCCAGAAGAGCACTTATTGAATATTGCGCACGGCATCAGAAAACATCGCCGCCGCCCCCGCATTTTACTGCCGCACTTGTTCCGATAGTGTCATTATTAGCACGCAGTGAAATACACGATGATCAGGTCATCGAAACACTTCTTAATACCTTGCTGGTACGTATTCGTACACTTCGGATACGCGATAACCGGCTTGCATTCTGTAATGAACAATTGCTTAATAGTATCACGAAACTCAAGGAATCCGTTGTTCCATTCACGTCATTAGATGAAATCATTCTGCCATGGACTCGGCGCTTGAAACATCGATTAAAACGTTCAGTAACCGTTTTCCTGCGGAACCATCCGCTCTCAGGGGAAACGCTTCCTTATTACATTGCCATTCACCGACATATTGCACTTTCAACTGTTGCTGCAATAATGAACGAAACATTTGCATCATCGGTGAGCGCTGCTGCACCGGAACCGGTATTATTGAAATATATTCGATTATTTGACTGGATATCAGACAGAGGAAAGCTTCCGGCATTTTCATTAAAAATAGAAAAAACAACCATACAGCCTGAATGTATTGATGAAAGCCCCATGATACAATGTCCGGCTTCAATCCACCTTCTCTTCGGTGAAACCGGAGTATACAGTATACGGCTCAGCACAAGATTTACCGCCCCTGTCGGATACTGTTATCTTGCCCCCAATGTCGCTGCTGATTATGCAGGAAGAATTATCCCCCTGAACGATCATTACACCTCTCTCCATGTGCAGGCAATTTGTCCGGGACGGGCAACTGCATATGTCATCGCTCGTGATGCCGTATCATCAGACCGGCGCTGGCATGCGCACTCAATTGATATTAATGTGTTTCTTGAATAATTGCCCGATACGGATATCGTACAACAGTCTCATGCTGATGTGCGGGAGATTCATCAACAACCGTAAATAATTCACATACCGGACCACTATGCAGATAATTATTCATACGCAAATAGTTCTCCATAATGCTATGTGCTTTATACAAACCGTAATAGTCTCCGAGCACTGTCATGACAGCAACATTGGTTGCCGGCGGTATGGTGATAATTTTTAAGTCCCGATTATTCTTAATACCGGTAGGAATGGTTTGAATACAATATCCCGTCCAATAATCAGCGGTACATCCCTGAATATTTGATCCGTATATACATATCCCTGTTTGATTTTCCCATACACCGCATTTCATCAATGCAGCACGCACAGACTGCCGGCGTTCAGTCATTTCACGAATCGGCAACTGCAAACCGCCTGAACAGATAGCACGCATCGCATCAGTTGAAGTTACGCTAATATGACTATATTCTACTTTAGAACATGCGAACATTAATCCGAGACTGCATATAACGATTATAATACTAATAGTATATCGCATAGAAGTATACATAATAATAAGGGGCATACTGCCTATGCATGCCCCTTATTATCCTTATTACAATAATATATAACTCATTACGGTTTCACATCATCATCAGTGCGATCTTCTCCGTCAGGACCTTTACTGTATGCACTCGCACCCCATCCTTCAAAGAAATCGAAATCATCTTTTCGTTGATATACTTTTAAAACAATTTCATTACTCCATGGATCGATAATCGGAACATCATATTTTTTACCGATTGCAGCAACTGACGGACGTCCTGCAAACTCATCCTTTCCCTGCATATAACTGCGGGCTTTGGATTGAATAACCGTTGCAATTTGCCGTGCTTGTTCAATTTGTGCGCCGACATCAACTGCCGGTGCTTCTTCTTTTGCAGCCGTAAAGGTAAATCCCCCCTGAATAATTGTACCGACAATGATCATAACCACCATACCAATTGCAATGAACCCGCCAATGATGCCAAATGCCCCGAGTTCACTGCCCTCATTTGATTTGTCCTTAAAAAAACGTTCGCGGGCAATTCTACCAAGAATAATACCGGGGAGCGGTAAAATCAGACCAAGAATAATAAATGTCATCGGCAAAGCAAGTTTAATCGGCCAGCCGAAAACATTTTGTCCGAATAATGAAAAAAACGCAATGCTGATGCATATCATCGCTAAAATACTAAATACGGTTGCAGCAAGCGCCATTGAGTTTGGACTTTTCTCCATATGAACACCTCACATTTTTATTTCCATCAATATATCAGATACGTATACTCTTGTCAATGCACGGAATATTTTCGTTGACACCGCTCACCAGCGGCGTACAATAACCATATTATTATGATGCTAAAAACAAACACGATAACATTATTACTTTTAATTATCATCGTATATACAAGTATTTCTTTTGCGGCGCTTAAAGAAATTGATTCTGAATGGATCGACCTTGAGGTTTCCGGTATGTCAATTAAACCGGAAAACAATTGGGAAGTTCAGAAAAAAGAATATGATAAACTTTATATCATTAATAAAGGAATCGACATTCTTGCTGAGTTTACTATTACTGCAGCACCGACAACCATCCCTGCATTTCAATCATTAGTAAAAACAGGTCATTTTACGACTGAGAAAACAAATATCACCATTGTAACTCAACGCGGAACAGTTAATACAAATTATTCGGTCAGAAAGACCACCGGATACGGAAAAATATATGATGAGATATATTCACTTGAGCCGCAACTCCTGCAATTATTTAAACAACGCAATTCCGGCACATATCGGGATATTATTATTCAATCCCGTATGATAACAAACTTTCATGGTCCCGCATTGAAATACTATCTCACCTTAAAGAAATTTGATAAAGGCAGTATTCGGCAATTTCATGGCATTCTTATCATACGGGCTGAGAACCGTTTTCTATTTTATTTCTTTATTGAGTGCCCTGCTGATAATGATCTTGAATCACTTATGACTTCGTTAAGCACAACATTTGAAAATATTCGTATTGATAAAAATCAAAGTGTTTTCGTTAATACCGAATACAATTACTCTATGCATATACCAACATCGTGGTCGATACATACAAATAATCTGCAGGAAATAGTTTTATCATATGATAATAAAGCAACCGTACATATTCGGTGTATACCATACTCACGTCTGTATAATATTGAGGCAATTAAAGGAAATCAGCGAAAAATTGATAAACTCACCGATCGTTTACGTGAAATTGATGTACTCAACTGGAAGACAAATCAGAATGTAACTATGATAAAGTCTAAAAATACGATACATGAAATAAACGGTATGAGCGCACTGCATGACCTTGCACGCTATCAATTCGGTGAAAATCAATTTGATGAACATAATATTCTTTTATCACATAATACGATAACCTATCACATTATTATCACAAAAGAAAATATTGATAAAGAAACTGCTTCAGATGAAGAAAAACGAATTGATAAACGAATTGACCGCCATGTTGAAGAAATGATCAATTCATTTGCCGCATATTAAATATACCCTTTGTTTACAAGGTTATGAAACGACAATTTATCTATGTCAGATATCTTTTACGACACGATAGATTGTTTGTAATACAATAAAAACCCGATACCCCCCCCACTACTGTATTTTACATTTTTTTGCACTCTTGTATAATTGTTCCTGCATGCTGTAATGCATTCGCTAATTGCGCGGGAGATTTTCCTCCTGCACGAGCAAGATGTGCTTGACCGCCGCCTTTTCCATCAACAAGCGCTGCTACCTTTTTAATCACCTCACCGGCATGAATATATGATCCGGCAAGGTCGGAGGTTACGGCACAAATAAGCTGCACTGCATTTCCGGTAGCCGTACCAAGTAAAACCAAACCGCTTCCCAATTTATCACGAATACTGTCAGCTAATGTGGCAAGTGTTTGCCCATCAGCATCAGTAATTGACGCAATAACACAACGGATTCCGGAAATATCACACGCTTTATTTAAATAGACATCAACCGATGCTGCGGCAACTTGTGCCTGTATTGCATTTTTTTGCTTTCGTAATTGTTTTATTTCATTGGTCAATGTACTAATTCGTTCAGGAAGCTCTTCCGGAGGGCTATTCAATCGTCGACTCAATGTTTCCGTTATTTGCAGTCGCTGCCGCAGCAATGCAATCGCCGCTCCTCCGGTAACTGCTTCAATACGTCGTATCCCGCTGGCGATTGAAGATTCAGCGGTAATAATAAAAACTCCGATTTTTCCGGTTGAAGGAACATGCGTCCCGCCGCACAGTTCGACAGAAAAATCATGTACACGAACAACCCGAACATTCTCACCGTATTTCTCACCAAAAAATGCCATTGCGCCGGATTGCAGCGCCTTTTTTTTATCCATAACATCCGTTTGTACAGGAATATCCCGTGCAATGATTGTATTAACTTCATCTTCAACCAGTTTAATTTGTTCTCTCGTCATCGCCTCAAAATGATTGAAATCAAAACGTAACCGTTCCGAAGTTACTAATGAACCGGATTGTGCAACATGTGAGCCAAGTATTCGACGAAGTGCTGCCTGAAGAAGGTGCGTTGCCGTGTGATTGTTCTCAACTGCCCGACGATACTGAACCGCAACACTCAATGACACCGCTTCCGATTCCATAATACGACCGTGAACAACCGACCCGATATGCAGAAAAATATCATTACGTACTTTCTGTGTATCAGTAATATCAATCTCACCCGATGCAGTAATCATCCGTCCGATATCGCCAACCTGTCCGCCGGATTCAGCATAAAAAGGCGTCTTTTCAGTTATAACCGTTACCGTATCACCTTCACCGGACTGCTGAACAAACTCACCGTTTTTAATTATTTTTACAATCGCGGTATCAGTTGTAATGCCGGAATACCCGGTAAACTCTGTTGCAGGTATTCCTGTTAATTTCGCTTCATCAATACGTTCAATACTGCCGGTTTTTACCCAGCTTGCTTTCCCGCGTTCACGCTGCTGCTGCATTGCCTGTGCAAACCCGGTTTCATCAACCGTCATATCATTTTCACCGGCAACATCGCGAAGAATATCAATAGGGAATCCAAATGTATCGTATAATTTGAACGCTTCATCACCGGGGATTACTGTCAATTTTCGTTTTTGTACATTTTCAATAATGTCTTTCAGCAACATCATACCGTTATCAAGAGTTGATAAAAACCGCTGCTCTTCCGCAATAAATATTTTCTGAATACTTTCGCCGTCTTTTCCGATTTCAGGATATGTGTTTTTAAACATTTCGCAAATGACCGGTACTAATTTATGTAAAAAGGGTTCCCCGGCACCAAGTTTTTTCCCGAATCGGGTTGCACGCCGCAAAATCCTGCGTAAAACATAACCGCGCCCTTCATTTGATGGAACAACATTTTCACTAAACGCCGCTGTCAGCGCACGTGCATGATCGGCTATAACATTAAATGGAACTCGTATATCATCACTATATGATACACCAAGTATTCTTTCCGTTTCCTGAATAATCGGCATAAATAAATCCGTTTCAAAATTTGATGACACATCCTGCAGTACTGCTGCAATACGCTCAAGACCGGCACCGGTATCAATATTTTTTTGCTTTAAATCAGTATAGGAACCGTCTTTCGCTTGATTGTATTGCGTAAATACAAGATTATAAATTTCAATAAATCGGTCATTTTCTTCACCACAGCGTGCCGTTCCATTCGGATCATATGACGAGCCGCGATCAACGTATATTTCACTGCAGGGACCGCACGGACCTGCATTTCCGGCAGGACCCCAAAAGTTTTCAGATTTTCCCAAGCGGACAATACGGTTTTTCGGTATACCGATATGCTTTTCCCAAATACCATATGCCTCGTCATCTTCTTCATACACGGACACCCACAATGCATCACGGGGAATTGCAAACACATCCGTACATAATTCCCATCCCCATTCAATCGCTTCTTTCTTAAAATAATCTCCGAATGAAAAGTTTCCGAGCATTTCAAAAAACGTGTTATGGCGCGGTGTTTTTCCGACATTTTCAAGATCAGATTGTTTCCCGCCGGCACGCAGGCATTTCTGAATACTGACTGCTCGAGTATACGGCGGTACAACATTACCGGTAAAATAATCTTTAAACTGCACCATACCTGCAACGGTAAAAAGCAATGTCGGATCATTCGCCGGAATGAGCGGATATGATGAAACGGCAGTGTGCCCTTTATTCGTATAGAATTGTAAAAAAGAATCCCGTATTGCTTGACCGCTTGTCATGACACTGCTCCCGTATTTGATTGTGTATTGAGTAATTCACGGATTACTTGAGCGCGAATACTACTTGAAAAGCCTTTTGATTTCAAGGACATTTCAATTCTTCGTATACGTGCCGGATCGGAAAATTGCAGTTTCACCCCCTCCGTAATACGTGCCGCCTGCTTTCGTGCCGCTGCATATTCATCTGCTTCAGATAACGTTGCCGCAATACTATCATGCACGATTGTATCAGAAATGCCATGACGCATAAGAGCTGCTTTTATTTTATAGCGCCCGGCACCTTTATTCTTATAACGCAGACATAATGCATGGGCATAGCGAACATCATCAATATACCTATCCTGTTTCAACTGTTCAATAACTTCGCTAATACAGACTGCTTCATAGCCCCGATTCTGAAGTTTTTGTTTTATTTTCATCTCCGTATAACTGCCACGTGATAAAAGACGATAACAATACAACAGAGCTTGATGCCGTTCTTCTGCAGCCGCTATCGTTATTAATGCTTGTTCATCAACTTCTTTGCCGCAGGATAATTTTTGTTTTTGGACAATAGTATTGTGCACTCCCAGAACAAACCGACCATCAATAAACAGTGAGCTGCGATGCTTATTATTTTTTTGCGGTTCAATAGCTGATATAAACGGCATAAGCAGACATAAGCCCCGAAATCAACAATTATCGGGTTCCTTTCCTCTCCAATAATTTGAATAATCTATTCGATAACACCTATCGCATCGAAACAGCACCGATACAATTATTAGAGTATCTGCTATTATATATTATTTTTCAACCCTTATGAACGGTTAATCATTTTCTATTTCAGTCGATACTGATAGTATCAGATCCTAATGGAGCAGATGATGACAACAATTGAACGAAACACTGAAAAACAACGAATCCTAAGCGGATTTGAGACTTTTCTCAATGAACGCCCGTATCTTTCACAGGCCCCGGTAATTCTCGAAGCCATTCGTAAACTGAAATCACAAAAATAGGTATGATTACTATGACACGCCGTTTGCTTTTTTACTGTTTGTTAATTCTGATACTGCTCAGCGGTATACATTGTGTACGACAACAGTATTCATTGGCATTGGTCATGCCGGAGCTTTGGAAAAACACCTGTGCACCAACCGAGCAGTATTTATTTGACTACTCAACTATACATGATATCCCGCTGATGATTCGATATTACTCAGATTCAAATTACCGCAGTATTGTACGTGAAATAAACTCATTTCGACCCTATATCTGTATTGTCTATATACCTGAATCATTTTCAAATTATATGTTTATGGGGAAAAAACTGCATGCGCACCGTTATATTTGTTTTGAAAACACATATATTAAAAATAAGAACGCTATTTATGCACGTATTAAAACCGATTATAAAAAAATTGGAAAATCCATGGTTCATGCCGTTAAACATCGCTTTGAGTCCATTACCAATACAGCGGTATTACTCTGGCTGCGCGATAATCAACCGACAACGGTTATACGTGAACTTGAAACAGGTATCAGCGAAGGTATTGCTCAACTATCGAATTGTCATCTCGTTACGAATTCAGTCACTACATTACACGAAGCACGAAATGCAACTGAAAAACAGCTCCAAACCTATGGAAAAACGATAACCGCACTAATTGCATCACATGACACATTTGCAGTCGGATCACTGCAACCCGTAAAAAAACGGCAGTATAAACGTAAAATACTCATTGCCGGATTTGGTGCAACATTGCCGGCTCTGCAAAATCTCAATATCGGAGACATTGATTTTACTTTTGATTTAAATATTCAGGAAATGCTTGACCAAGCATTTATTTTGTCCGTTGAACTCTTTGAAACAAATGATCATAAAAATGATAAACGGCATGATACACCGTTCACTATACAGCATATCCGCTATGACCGGTCCAACGCACGAAAAAAAATGGACCGATATAATAAGTATCCCGTAATGGATATTTTCGGATATAATGATTAATGAGGGTATTCGCATGATTAAAAAATACAGTATTATCGTACTATGTATACTTGTGTTATTCTGCACTCTCTTTGCAGCATCTGCCTCTGAGTCATATAAACTTTTTAAAAAAATCTCACTCTATCACAATCATCATGCGTATATAAAAGCCCTGCGGCTCAGTCAAAAATATTTACTACTCTATCCGCAGGGAAATGAAGCATCTGCCGTGTATTTTCAGATGCAATCAATATATCGTTCTCGGCAGGAATACGACCGCGCTATCAATATTTGCCAACAACATATTTCCGCTTTCCCTAATAATGAGTCACTCCCCTCACTGTACTTAGACATAGCGGATTTATATGAGCATATCGGCAACAAAGAAAAAGCACTAACCTGGTATATTTTTATCATTGAAAACTATCCCGATACTCTTTATAGTGAATATGCCCATGCAGCACTTGATATTAATTACGGAGTTACTCTTTCTGAATAATAAGCGCATCACCGCTGCATTCATGAGCGGATGTGTTATATGCATTACAATCTGTACGGCTTTTGCCCAACCCCCTGCGCCACCTATGCCGAGTATTATTGAAACTGATTTGTACGAAACCAATAGTATTGAAACACTCAAACATTCAACACCGAATAATGATGCACGCTCGGTACATTTAAAAGCGCGTGTTTTTATGGAAAACAATGCGGTTGCAAACGGTTATATGATACTCCGCTTTACCAATCTGCGAATAACCATTCTACAAGGAAGCAACCGTTCATATGCCAAAACTCTGTTCCCGCCTCATAATATTGTACGAATTACATTTGATCATTGGCAAGGCATTGAAGATGGCATCACTAATGGGTTGAAGCGATATATATTCTATCCGTCAGTAATGACCATTCATCTGAAAGGCAATGATACATTACTCTGTGAATCTATTCCGCAGCGTTTTAATATTATTACTTTGATATCTGATGCCGGTGCACGAGACTATTATACGTACTTTTATGATTATTGGATTGAAGGGTCAAAACCGGAAACAAGTTATTGGCTTTCCGATCGCTCACGTGAATTTTCATTGGAACGCACTGCCCCGAATAAAGAATGTGTCCGCCGCATTGAGTTCCGAAACGGAATCAGCAAGTAGCCGTTTTTTCCATACGAGCGCTACGGGTAACAGTAAAATCAAAGTACGATACACTATCGATGGTCAATATTATTTGTAAAGAAAGCGTCGTACTCTGTATAGGAAAACATGAAGACTATACTACTATATAGATATTAAATATATTTCTTGCCGGTCACGTTAATAAACAATCGTAATGTTTTTCATACTTCCCGTTTTCGCAATTGACATCAGTATAAAACGCAGATACGTTACTGCATAATCATGGAACAAGAAAACGATAAACTTCATATAGGTGATCGTACATTTCAGTCACGCCTATTAATCGGAACAGGAAAGTTCGCATCTCCTGAAATTATGCGTGATGCAATACGTGCATCAGGTGCCGAAATCGTAACAACCGCACTGCGCCGTGTTGACCTGAAAAACCCCGACGATAATTTCCTGAATTATATCGATCAATCACAATATCTTTTCCTGCCGAATACCAGCGGCGCACAAACGGCTGATGAAGCAGTCCGCCTTGCACGTCTGGCTCGTGCAGCCGGTCTGCCGTCATGGATAAAACTTGAAGTAACGCCCGACCCGCGGTATCTGCTGCCTGACGGAACCGAAACACTCAAAGCAGCTGAAATCTTAGTTAAAGATGGTTTTACTGTCCTGCCGTATATAAATGCCGATCCGATATTGGCAAAACGCCTCACTGATGTCGGCACAGCAACGATTATGCCGCTCGGCTCACCTATCGGTTCTAATCAGGGACTCCAAACTAAAGCAGCATTGGAAATTATTATCAGTCAGGCTACTGTTCCGGTTGTTGTTGATGCCGGTATCGGCGCACCATCACATGCAGCTGAAGCGCTTGAAATGGGCGCTGATGCGGTATTAGTAAATACTGCAATTGCGGTTGCACATGATCCAATAGCAATGGCACGTGCCTTTAAAGAAGCAGTGTATGCAGGACGCCGGGCATATCGTGCCGGACTCGGTCCGCAGCTCAATAGAGCCGACGCCTCATCACCTTTGACAGGTTTTTTACTTAATAATAAATAACCCCCCGGCTCATTTTTTTAAATTATACAAGAATTATGAAACGATTAATCACTATACCGCAACCCTGTTAGTACTGATGAAAATGAAGTGAACGGCAATATAATCACCTTCAAAGGTTATTGGTATAAAGTACAACACAATATCATACTGCCTGTCATACGGGTATGGATATTTAAATGAATGCATTAAAATTATATCGAATGCGGTAAATAGGTTATTTCCACATGGGCTTTGTTACTTCAAACGTCTTTACTTCAGACGGAAAAATATCAATAATAATTTCATCCGGAGTAAACCATAATTTAATTTCACGTTCAGCCGTTTCGGGAGCATCACTTGCATGAATGACATTTTCATATACCCCCTTCGTTGTAATACGCCCATATTGTCCGCGAATAGATACCGGATTTGCTTCTTCAGGATTCGTTGCGCCCGCAAGCTCACGTACTTTCGAAATGGCATTCTCTCCATAATAAACTAATGCCATAACCTTCCGACGAATATGCTGCTTCCCCTGAATATACTGAATGACATCATTAAAAAACGGTTCATCCTTAAGCGATTCATAATGACTCTCTGCAAGTTCACGCGAAACACATACCATTTTCGCACCAATAATTTCAAGTTTTGCTTCACTCAAGCGGGTTAAAATATTACCAGTTAATGATTTTGACAATCCATCCGGTTTAATCAGCACTAATGTTTTTTCGTTAGCCATGTCCCCTCCACGGTTCATGTTGCGGGCATTTATAGTAAATGTTTTCGTATACCCGTAATAATTTCATTGACAATATGCAGTACTATCATTCACAATGCAAGAGTCAATTGCAGGATTGATATATTTTTTTTGTAAGGACGATATATGCTGCTGGCTGTTGATATTGGAAACACAAATATTGTTATCGGCTTAGTACATCGAAATGACGGAACAGTAGATATCCGGCGCCGACTTGCTACACGTTCATATCGAACGGCTGACGAATGGTGTATGCTCCTGAATCAAATCATTCCGCCGGATCAGCATTCTTCAGTGCAGGGAATAATTGTATCAAGCGTTGTACCGCTATTAAATGACCGTATGCAGGAAGCACTCTCTTTGCTGTATGGTATAACACCCCTTTTTGTCTCACCGAATATCAATCTTAATATCAGTATTAGCTCTCCAAATCCGGATGAGATCGGTGCGGATCGTATCGTGAATGCTGCCGGTGCATATGCACAATACCATAGTGCCTGTATTATTATTGATTTAGGAACTGCAACAACATTCGATATTATTAATAAACATGGTGAATATCTTGGCGGTATCATTTTACCCGGACCGGAATTAATGCGTCGTGCACTGCATACCTTCACCGCGCAATTACCTGAAGTTGATATCGCTCCGCCGCCGGCTATTATCGGAACAAATACTATTACTGCAATGCAGTCCGGACTCTTTAACGGACTTATCGGACAAATAGAGTATTTTATCAAACACATCAAATTAGAAACCGCCCCCGATGCGCGTGTAATTGCAACCGGCGGACTCGCTGCGTCCATCAGCACTGCAACCAAAGTGATTGATACAACTGACATTGACCTTACACTTTTCGGACTCTATACCCTTTATTCTTTGAATACATAATACCTGCCTTCTTGCACTCAATGCGATAAAAAACTGTTATCTTTAAAATATACATGAAAGCAATTGTTCGTACAATCAATAGCATACATATATTAAACCGGTTCTCACAATAAAAAAGAACGAGGCAGCTTGATTTTTAGTCTCTTTTATATTATTATATCTATATATCCGAATATAACAAAACGAGGTATTCATTATGGAGCTTTCCGTAAAAACATCAAAAAGTAAAATACTCGCCGGTGCACTATTTTTTGTACTGGGTTTCTCATCGGTTTTCATTATTTTCTTTTATGTTTTTAATAACATAGCACAGCTTATTCTCGATAACATTATTGTACGTTCCATACTCGGACTGACGGTTATTGCCTTCGGTGTTCATATTGCCGGATGGATCAAACTTCCCTTCCTTTCAGGACAGATGCAAATACGCATCGGTCGAAAAAAACAAAATACAACTATAATCGGTTCATTTCTTATTGGTATGGCATTTGCTATCGGATGGTCTCCCTGTACCGGACCGATTCTTGCCGGCATTATCGCCTTCACCAGTGCAACAACCGGTGATTGGATTAAAGGCTTTATCATGATAATTCTCTATGCTGCCGGATTAGGAATACCCTTTATTCTAACGGCTGTTTTTATTAATAGCTTTAGTTCATTCATTCAAAAGGCAAAAAAAGCAATGCAAATAATTGAAATTGCCAGCGGGGTATTGCTTATTCTGATGGGAGTTTTAATTATTCTCAGCAGAATGGATGTTTTATACGAATATATTGGCGGTATGCTTAATCATGTCAACTTCAATATATCAGGCATTGAAGAAAACCTTTCAACAATAACACAGTCAACAAATAATTTTTCCGGCACATCCGGTTTAGTGGAATTCGGCAACGGATCAATATCATCCGGTAATGGCTTCGGCGGCAGTATTGACGCATTACCACAAACCTCATTGCTTTCATATATACTGGCATTTCTTGCCGGTGGGCTGAGTTTTCTTTCACCATGTATATTGCCGATTATCCCGGGATATATTTCATTAATTACCGGCTTGTCGGCAGCAGAACTTCGTGATACAATGAGTAATAAAAAATAAACTGAATAGTGTATAAATATATACGTGAAAAAAAATCACCATTTAATTATCATACTGTCTTGTATTATCTGTGCCGGATTTATGCTGACTGCAAGTTCATCAAAATTAATGACAATTGCCGTAACCGGCGATGTCATGTTGGGACAGATGATGCAGCCTTTCATCGATATTCATGGATATACATATCCTTTTCTCAATACCGCCCCTATTTTAAAAAATGCTGATATCGCCCTGTGCAATCTTGAAGGTCCGCTCTCATGCAGCGGTGCTCCCGTTGGTGATAAGAAGTTTACATTCTGTGTTTCAACAAACGCTGTTATGGGATTATCCTTCGCCGGGTTTGATGCGGTAACGCTCGCAAATAACCATATCCTTGATTATGGTGAACCTGCCGTACTTGAAACTATCAGAATTCTTACAAAAAACAGCATTCAGTCATGCGGGTACGGCTGCAGCCAAGAAACCGCCAATCAGCCCGCCATTATTAAAAATAATCATAATAAAATTACCCTGCTCTCATTTTGCCGTGTTCCGCCGGATCATTATTATGCAATGAAAAACACTGCCGGCAGTGCATTCGGTTCACTGCAAAATATTAAAGCCGGAATAAAAAAAGCATGCACGAAGAATACAACCTGTATTGTGGCATTTCACTGGGGCACTGAATACACTCATTACCCCGAAAGTATACAAATTAAACTTGCTCATGCGGCAATTGACGCCGGTGCTGATGCGGTTATCGGTCATGGACCGCATGTCCTGCAAGGAATTGAAATCTATCATGGCGCCCCTATTCTCTACAGCCTTGGCAATTTCGCCTTCGGGTATTATTATACGACATTTAAACATTTAGCGACCGAAAGTATGATCGTGTTATTAAAAGCAAATAAAAACAGTATTGCAGAGATTGAAATTATTCCGTTAAATGTAAATAATATTGCAACCGATTACCGCCCCCGTATCCCTGCTGATAATAATGCACAAAAAATTCTTTCACATCTGCAAACCTATTCAAAACAATTTAAAACAACTATTACACTCTCCAATAATCGCGGTTATATACATTTTTAAAATACCCTCTTCATGATAAAATCTCATACGAATACATTCTGTTTAGCGCCTGTCTGAAATCAGTTTATATAGGATAATGTTTTAAAAAACGATACTATCGGAACGATTACCAACATAACACGAATGTTATAAAAGTATTATTTTTATATTGACAAAACACAGAAACGTGCTATTATTTGTATTATTGTAACACTACTTGAAAGGAGTACAAGTATGAAAAACAAATTTCTTCTCGCTGCAGTATTCGTTATTGTTATTGCAGCATCATCACTGGCGTGCTTCGACGCGTATCTTTTTTTGGAAAAACGCCCGCTCACGTACGCCGCTCAGCAGTTCAGTATTGACAGTATCGGTGAATATGCCATGACTGAAATGCAGGATCCGACACAGGATGCATTTCTTTTCAAATCAACGGCATATTATGGTTTTTCCGATACATTCACCGGAAAATTCGGTATTGTTTCTGATGAAAAACCGCGTGGAGAGTTTAAGTTTGATGTTATGGAACTTGGACTTATGAAAGCCTTCAAACTTAATCAGATTTTATCACTGACGCCAATACTTGACGCCGCTTCAGATTTTAATTTTAAATCGCTCAGTGCTGAATCATCACTTTCCATGCTCTGGTATCTCGGTTCCGTTACGGTTAATATTCATCCGGGGCTGGCATATGAAGACAGTCAAAGTGAAGGATCCGCATTTTCAGGCGGCGGACATGCGGGAGTATTTTATTCCTTTGCCAATAAAGCTCTCGCCGGAATAGGAACTGAATATTTCAATACTGAATGGGCATCCAGTATATTTCTCGGCGCACACCTTGGTGATCGTTTTTATATGCAAACGGAAATATTAAAGGGTTTAGCAAATTCAAAAGATGCGATGCTGGCATTTACAATAAAATATTTTACGAATGCACATATTCATTAAGGTGAATAAACGATACATAAAATTTTTCAAAAGGCTCCGTACGGAGCCTTTTTGATTATATACAATTTTAATTCAAGTGATAAATAAAACGTTCAGTTGAACGAAATAGCATACAATACTATAATAATGTATAGGTGTTTACTGTAATAAAGCATATGCAAAGGCTTGACATATCCGTTAACCGATGATAGCCTTAAAATATGATAGAATTGAAGGTGAGGAGACCGTGGTTAGACGACGGGCTTATTGCAAGGTTAATTTATATCTTGATGTAATCGGATGTCGAACCGACGGGTATCACACCATCTCCACCATCTTCCAAACTATCAATATCTTTGATACGATAATAATCCGGCGATGCCGCCGCCCCGGAATAACGGTGCATTGTACCATTCCAAAGCTCAGCGGTACAGATAATATTGTCTATCGTGCAGCATCTCTCTTTCGGAAGTATTATTCTATTACTGACGGATGTCGTATCCGTATACAGAAAAATATTCCGATAGGTGCAGGACTTGGCGGCGGTAGCAGCGATGCAGCAACAACCATTGTTGCACTGAGTGATATGTATGGAAAAATGCCGGAAAGTAACTTGTTGGAGGAATGGGGAACCATACTCGGCGCTGATGTTCCGTTTTTTTTTCATGGCGGTACAATGTCGGGTACGGCACGAGGAGAAGTGTTATCACCAGTCCCCGTTCTGCACAACGGATGGATAGTAACAGTAAATCCGGGAATAACTATCCTGACACGCGAAAGTTATACGCAACTGAAAAGCGATGATTTTAATAAAGGACATATACTGTTAGAACAATTAGTGGCAGGTCTTGAAACAGGCGATGTTACACTAATCGGTCGAAGTATGTATAATATTTTTGAACGACATGAATGCCGTCGTCATCCGGTTATTGAGGAGATTAAAACATATCTTACCAAGTCCGGTGCATGCGGGGCATTAATGTCAGGTTCAGGTGCTACAGTCTTTGGGCTCTTTGAATCACGGGTATCTGCACTGCGTTGTGTACACAAACTGCAGAGACTGTATCCATGGGTTCGGCTCTGTCGGCCAATCGGTTCTTTCAACCGTCATTGACAAGCCGCCCCAATTAAGCAAAGAAGGTGAGCTATGGACATTACTGACATCAAAATCAAGAAAGTCGACGGAGAAGGAAAGCTTAAGGCATATGCCTCAATTACTTTTGATGACTTATTTGTTGTCCACAATCTACGGATTGTCGATGGGAACAACGGCATCTTCGTCGGTATGCCGAGTCGAAAAACACGGAGCGGCGAATTTAAAGATATTGCGCATCCCATTAAAAGTGATTTTCGCAATCTAATTGAAGAATCAGTTCTCGAAGCATTTTCTAACTCATAAGTGAAGGATACCACTTGACGAAGTCCCCTCTTTTCGCATACTATGGGGCACTTAAAACCGATAGCAAGGTATTATTGGGGCGTCGGCAAGCGGCAAGCCAGCGGTTTTTGGTACCGCCATTCGGAGGTTCGAATCCTTCCGCCCCAGCCGGCTTTATAAATACTTTATATCATTCAGGAGAAGCATTATGCGTATGTTTGATTTAGCTGCTGAGCAGCGAACAAAAACCGGGAAAAATATTAACCGCCGACATCGGCGTGAAGGGTTCATTCCTGCTGTTATTTACGGCGGTAAAGATACTCATATGATTAGAATACCGGAAAAAGATTTTAACACGATTAATAAAATCCATAAACATGAGAACGTTATGGTAAATCTTAAAATGCAGGGAAAAGATGTCAGCTGTCTTATTAAAGACACACAGCGTGACCCGGTAAAAAATTATTACCTGCATGTTGATTTTCTTGAACTTGTTGAAGGGCGACGAATACATATTACAGTGCCATTGGAATTAGACGGCGTTGCACCGGGTATTAAAGAAGGCGGTATTTTGGAACATTTCATATATCAAATGAGCATTGAATGCTTGCCGAAAGATATGCCGGATGTTGTTAAAGCTGATATTTCAGGGCTCAACATTGGTGATAGTATTCATATCAGCGATATTAATGTTCCCGATGGGGTTATTATTCTCGATAATCCTGAACAAACCGTTGCTATGGTTGGTCTGCCGACAAAAATTGTTGAACCGGAATCTGAGGAAGAAATCACTGAAGGCGAAGAACCTGCCGACAGTAAAGAAAGCGCACCGGAAACCGAAGAGAACAAAGAACCGAAAAAATAATTATTTCTGTACGACACCATTCTTCATGGTGTATACGTTCTTAATGATACGACTCACAAAGCAAATTGTACAGCATGTATGGTTTGCTTTTTTTATGGTAAGGCTCACCTATGAAATTAATTGCAGGTTTAGGAAACCCCGGTAATGAGTACCACAACACCCGCCATAACATTGGATGGGCAGTTATTGATCTGCTCTCGGAAAAATATTCAATTCCCCTTGACCGAAAAAAAAGAAAATCTCTTTTCGGGAAAGGTCGTACATTAAACGGCGATGAGATTGTTTTATTAAAACCACTCACGTATATGAATCTATCCGGCCGTTCTATCCGGCATCTGTCTTCATGGTTTAAAATTCAACATCGTGATATTATCCTTGTCTTTGATGATATTAATCTGCCGTTAGGAAAATTACGTATACGCCGCGGCGGCAGTGCCGGCGGTCATAATGGGGTTCAATCAGTTCTGAATGAACTCTGCGATGATACATTCCCCCGTATTCGTATCGGTATTGGTCCGCCTGCCGGCAGCACCGGACATCTTATTAAACATGTTCTCGGAACATTTTCCGATGAAGAAAAACCGATCATACAATCAGCCGTTGACCGAGCAGCACACGCTGTTGATATGCTGCTTCATGATGACATTCAAAAGGTTATGAATGAGTTTAACTGATATCGTACTGCGTACTATCCGAACATTTCATTTACTGCACGCGGATGAAAAAATCCTTATTGCCTGTTCCGGCGGTCCGGATTCACTGGCACTGCTTGATATACTCATGAAATCTGCTGCTGAATTGCAGATTACCATTGGCGCTGCTCACATTAATCATGGGCTGCGTGTCGATGCTGATGCTGATGAAGAGCACGTAAATACGTATTGTCAAAAACATTCTATCGCGTTTTATACAGAGAAAATCCATTATACAACTTCCACGCGCAGTGAAAACATGCTCAGACAAAAACGGTATGCCGCGCTGAATACCATCGCTGATGCGCATAATTACACCCGTATTGCAACCGGACATACTGCTGATGATCAAATTGAAACGGTGATTTTCAGACTCATGCGCGGCACCGGTATTCACGGATTACAGGGTATTCCCATACAGCGGGAAAATATTATTCGCCCGTTATTGCACTGTAAACGAGAACTCATTGAGGAATACTGCCGAACATATAATCTTAAACCGGTAATCGACAGCACGAATACTGATACTCACTACACCCGCAATAAAATACGTCATGTAATTATTCCTTCGCTCATTAAACATATCCCGATGATTCAAAATAATTTACTCGCACTGTCCGCACATGCTGCTGAGACGGTTGATTTTCTTAATACACAACTCAAAAACAGTAACATTCTTACTGATGACGGCATTAGCACCTGCCTTCCGATAGATACGTATTCCGCATTGCCGAATGCTCTGCAAAAACACTGTATTCATCATTGGCTTAATGCATTCCATGCACCGATAACTGCTGCCGGTATCAACAGCATTCATACCGCTCTTCGCAGCGTACATGCACATAACAGTATAATTTTTAATAATGATTACCTGACCATCACCATAGAAAATGCTGCAATACAATTATACTCACCAAATATGCGTACTGCGTATAATAATCTCACCTACACATATCCCCTTCAGAAATCGATAATTATCCACCCTGCCGGTATCAGACTACAGGTATCCCGAATGCAAAAAAACACCATTCAGCAATTTCAACACAACACCCTTTATTTCAATACTGCAGCGATTCGTCATACATTATTTGTCCGAAACCGACGCCCCGGTGACCGTATCCATCCGCTGGGAATGAATGGTACAAAGAAATTAAAATCAATTTTTACTGATAACAAAGTCCCCCAGCATATAAAAAACAAAGTCCCTGTTATACTTGACGGAAATAGCATTATCGGTTTGCTGTGGCCAAATCCGCCGGGACCGCAGTTGCAGATTATTGCTGAAACCGTAAAACTGCAGGAAACAACACATGAAGTATTGACAATTACCGCATCCGTTCTATGATAAGCAGCAGATAATCATATCATTAAAAAGCTGATAAAAATAATTATGAATGCATCAGAATATCATATTCCCGAATTAATCTCAGAAGAATCAATTCAAGAGCGGATAGCAGAACTTGCACATGCATTAAATACTCATTATCACGGCATGCAGCCGATAATTCTTTGCAACCTCATCGGAGCATTTCGTTTCTACAGTGATCTTATACGGGAAATGACTATTCCGTTACAGACAGAATTCATTTCTTTTACGCGATATTTTGACGATATCCCTGATAAAACACTGACACAAATGAAGCCGGCACGTCTTAATCTTCATAACCGGCACTGTATTTTAATTGATGATATTTGGGATCATGGTACAACGCTGAATGCACTGATGCATGACATTCAGGCATTACAACCGGCATCATTGTATACCGCGGTATTATTAAATAAAAGCAACGACCAAAAAATACAACTCCCGATTGATTGGGTAGGCTTTTCAGTACCAAATGTATTTGTAATCGGATATGGGCTTGATTATAAAGAAAATTACCGGTATCTTAATTATATTGGTATATTATCAGATTCTGCAAATAAAACGTAAATAATGGATACAGAATAAGACGAATAGTCTTGCAATACCAAGCATGGTATATTATATTCCGTTAACAGTATAAATTAATAGGAGGTCGGTGTGCCGGAAAATCAGCCGCCAACGCAAAAATTAAATAAGAATGCACGAAATACAGCACTGATGTTAATAATTTTCATCGGTTTGTTTGCTTTCGTATTACTCTTCAATAATTTCAGTGGAAAGCCCCCCGAAAAACTTGCTTATAGTGAGTTTCAGGATTTAGTTATTCAGGGTGAGATTCGTTTCGTTACCATTGTTGATGATGAAATTATCCTCGGAAAATCAACCGAAAACGATAAAACCGTATCGTATGAAACACGTATTCCCTATGATGATAATAACTTACTTGCATTTTTACAGGAATATGATGTAAAAGTGATTGGAAAAAAAACAACAAACGTTTTTCAATCACCTATGGTTTTTATATTTCTTTTTCTTGGTGTAATTATTCTTTGGTTTGTTTTAATGCGCAATATGCAAGGACCGGGAAACCGCGCATTGTCATTCGGTAAAAGCCGTGCAAAACTGCATCACCAGAATAAAAAGAAACAAATTACATTTGATGATGTTGCCGGCTGCAATGAAGTTAAAGAAGAATTATGTGAAATAATTGATTTTTTGAAAGAGCCGAAAAAGTTTATCCGCATCGGAGCACGTATTCCGAAGGGAATATTACTGGTTGGTCGCCCGGGAACAGGCAAAACATTGTTGGCTCGTGCTATAGCCGGTGAAGCAGATGTTCCCTTTTACAGTATCAGCGGCAGTGATTTTGTTGAAATGTTTGTTGGTGTTGGAGCCAGCCGTATACGTGATCTTTTTAATCAGGCAAAAAGCAATTCGCCCTGTATAATATTTATGGATGAACTTGATGCCGTCGGTCGCCAACGCGGTGCCGGACTGGGCGGCGGGCATGATGAACGTGAGCAAACACTCAATCAATTATTAGTTGAAATGGACGGATTCGATAAAACGGAAAGTGTTATCCTTATTGCGGCAACCAATCGCCCGGATGTTCTTGATCCGGCATTACTCCGCCCGGGACGGTTTGATCGGCAAATTGTTGTTGATATGCCTGATATTAAAGGACGACAGGAAATACTGAATGTTCATGCAAAAAAAATAAAACTTGCAAGCGCTATTGACTTCTCAAAAATCGCCCGCGGAACACCGGGATTTTCCGGTGCTGAACTTGAAAACCTAATCAATGAAGCTGCTTTACTTGCCGCACGAAAAAACAAAACGCATGTAGATATGGAAGATTTTGAAAACGCGAAAGATCGTGTTTATATGGGACCGGAACGCCGCTCATTAGTAATTACCGATGCTGAAAAGAAAATTACTGCATATCATGAAGCAGGGCATGCGCTCATCGGCATGCTGCTTGAGCATACCGACATTGTTCACAAAGTTACCATCATTCCACGAGGGCGCGCACTTGGCATCACATGGTCATTACCCGCTGAAGAAAAGCATAACTACCCGAAAGAATATTGGCTGGATGCATTATGTCATCTGCTGAGTGGTCGTGTTGCAGAAGAAATTGCATTCAATACCATTACCACCGGAGCAGAAAACGATATTCGCCGAGCAACGGAAATTGCCCGTAATATGGTTACCAGCTGGGGAATGAGTACGAAAATCGGTACAATGAACTTCAAGACCAGCAGTGATTATATCTTCCTCGGTCGTGAAATTGCTCAGCATAAGGATTACAGTGAAAAAACAGCCCAGTTAATTGATGCTGAAACGAAAACGATTATTACAACCTGTTATCGTAATACAAAAAAAATACTAACAAAAAATAAATCAACCTTAAAGAAACTTGCAAATACATTAATTGCAAAAGAGATTCTCGATAGTAATGCGATTATTAAAGTCATTGGGGTCTCAAAAATTCATCCGCTCAAACAAAAACAACTTAAGAAAGAAAAAGAACTTACTAAAGAAACAAAAAAGAAACCACGTAAATCGCCTTCAAAGAAAAAAAATAAATAACGACGTATTATCAGTTTTCTCTGATAATGCTCGGCGATGAACCGGTTAGATCTATTATCGTTGATACTTTTTGTGATTTGCGCCATGGCCGTTCTATTAGTATATCAACAATGCCATTGAAGTGTGTTCGCACTTCATGTGGTGTTGCGCATATTTTTTCACCGCTGATATTTGCACTGGTTGCAATTACCGGAGACCCTATCTTTTGAATACATTCCCGAAGTATCGGATATGCCGGAATACGCACCGCAACAGCAGCATTTTTTTGAATATCTATCGGGCATGAACGCGCCGCCGGTAAGATAAATGTATACGGACCCGGCCATCGTTCATCAATAAATGAACGATGTTTTTCAACCGCGCGACTATCCGCTACTAATGCTACATCTGCCATTGAAGCAGCAAGAATAATACACGGTTTATTTTTCGGACGATGTTTTATTGCATAAATGGTATTAATTGCCGCACTATCATTAATACGCGCTATTAACCCATAAACCGTATCAGTCGGCATAACCGCAACCTGACCGGGTTTCTGCATAGCGTACGCTACCTTCGTTATTATTCGTTTTGTCAGACGTATAATCCGTTGGGTTGATTTCATAATAGCATTGTCGTAACGGGGATACAGCTGCTTGTCAACAGATGAACAGGCATTAACTTTCTTTTTTATCGGTCCGAGGCGTAAAAACCAAACTGCGATTGCAGCTAAAATCACCGATAGTATAATGATATTTGAACGGGTAAACAGCAAGCGATCGTTTTGCGCTGCATAAGAATCAACACCCGCATACTGTTGTGATGTTGTCATTTCACCGGATACTGAACGTGAACGAAATTTAATAACTTTATCGGTTGGTGAGAGGTATCCGATACGATATGAAAGAGCGCGTATAAGCTGTTCATTTGTTGCTGATAGGGATTCTACAACTTTTTCAAGCGAATGGTTTTGTCGTTCCATATCCTGCAATTGAGTATGGAGCTCTGCACAGTCATATTTCAGCATCAATCGCGGCAGCAGCCCGCTATACCCGAATACAAGAAAGAATAAACCAAATGCGGTAATAATAACAAGTAATATATGTTTCCAATGCTGTTTCATATTCACGTTGTGTATCCACCGATACTAACAGTAATTACATATATATACTATCGGCCGATTTATATCTCATATTACCGAAATTATGCTCTATTCAATATAAAACGAAACACTGCAGAGTCATCTATAAAATCCTCGACAAAGTGATGCAAACATGTTATTTCAATCACTATGGAACCAATAAACTGCATTAAAACACGCAGAACAATACGACGATTTAAACAAAAAACTATTCCCCGTACTATACTTGAAAATATAATAGATTGTGCACGCCTCGCACCATCAGCAAATAATATGCAGCCACTCTCATATATTATTATTGATGATAAAAAAACCGTTGCGCATATATTTACATTAACGCGCTGGGCAGGACGACTCGGCAGCGAAGGTCCCCCTCCGGAAGGAAAACGTCCGGTTGTCTTTATTGCGGTCATGTCAGATATGCATACACGCTCCGATGTATGGTATACCATGGATATTGGAGCCGCCTGTGAGAACATTCTGCTGGCAGCACATAGCATGGGCATCGGCACTGCATGGCTTGGTGCAGTTCAATTTGATAAAGCTGCAGACGTGCTGAATATTGATGCACGGTATGAAATCAATAGTCTCATCGCACTCGGTTATCCCGATGAAATATCAGAAACGGTAACCCTTGATCCGACGCAGGAAAATGCTGAAGCCTATTATAAGAAAGAGGACGGTACAATGCAGGTGCCGAAACGTTCCATACAAGACATACTCTCATACCATAGGGATAATACACTATGAATTATTCAGTAATTCGATTTTTAATTGCCATACTATTACCATGTTTGATGCTTATAGCATTAATCGCCTGCAGCGTATCATCAGATATTGTTGAGTTCACGATTCCTGCAATGCAGGTATGTGCTACAAAAGTTGTTGACGGCAATACCGGCACGGATAAAAATGCTGCATGTGCGCTTATAACCGAAAAACTTACTGCTTATAATATTAGTGTTTCTAATCTTCCGCTTATTATTATGTATGAACAACCAATGAATCCCGCACATGCAACGTATACAATCGGATATGCAATACCACAAACACTGACATATCGTCTTGCTGCTGATATGATAACTAAAATCCCTGCACAAGCAGTAATTGGTGTACACTACAATGGTCCGCCGATCGGCATTACACATGCGCACAAGAAAGTAATTGCCTATAGCAAACAATGTACTGACAGTACAGCATTTAATATCATTGAAATCCTCTACCCTTCAAAAAGAGACAAGGTTATCACCGCTGATATCGGTAGTATTCACTATAAATAATCATTCCTGTAATCCTTGAAGATACTATCATCAATTATACCGATACAGTATTAATAGGTGAGTATAGCAGCGTTCCCGCCATTTTGCATGATACCACTAAATATTGGCAGCAACAGGCAGCACATCATTCTTCTGCATAATAATCAGCATACAGCACAGAATACGTATTCAACGATTAGAATACTGAGCAACTACTGCATAGCAAGCACATTCAAGTGTTAATAGCACTATTACTCAACTGCCGGTTTTCGTAAAAACGAAGGGACCTCAATTTTCGGAACACCGTCAAAACTATTCAAATCAAAGAGCGAATCATTCGCCGGTGAGGGTGAACGAATACTTTTTTTGTTCTGCATAGTTATACGGTCACTCGTCAATGCTTCTTCTTCAACAATTTGACTGAGACCGCCGCGCCGAAGAAAAGCAGGAGTTTCAATATCAGATTCTAAACTCGGTAAAGTAATTTCAGTATGCAATGGTGCCGGATTAAGTGTCCGCAGAGCTGTTCGGAACTGCGGATCGCTTTCATGCCGTCCAATTCCGATAGTAGCCGTCATCCGCGACGATGACACCGGTGATGATGAAAGCTTCGACATAGAAGAACCGGCATAGTTTGCTGTATGCACACCTCTTGCAGGTGTTCGTGCATAGGGGGTATGATTAAATCCCGTTGCAATCACTGAAATACGAATGGTCTCGCCAAGTGAATGATCTTCTGCCAGACCGGAAATAATTTTCGGGGTAATGCCTTCTTTATAAATCTCATTATTGACTAATGCGTGTATTTCTTCTATCTCACTAATCGCCAGTGTATCCATACTTTGTGCTGTAATATTAATTAACAAACCGGTTGCACCGACTATTGATGTATTCTCAAGAAGGGGATTATTCACTGCACGGCGCACGGCTTCTTCAACACGGTTTTCCCCACTTGCTTCCCCGACTCCCATAATTGCTCCGCCGCTGTTTTCCATAACGGCTTTTACATCATTGAAGTCAACATTAACAAACCCGATGGTTGTAATTATATCCGCGGTCCCCTGTACTGCCTGACGAAGAACATCATCAGCCAATTTAAAGCCATCGGCTGCATTCAGGCGCGTATCGGAAAGCTTATTCAAATTATCATTCGGAATAACAATAACCGTATCAACAAACTTTTCAAGCTGCTCAATGCCTTTTAAGGCAATATCCATCCGTTCGCGGCCTTCCCATTTAAACGGCTTCGTAACAATACCAACGGTGAGAGCATTGATTGATTTTGCTGCTTCAGCAATAACCGGTGATGCTCCGGTTCCGGTACCGCCGCCCATGCCGGCAGTAATGATAACCATATCCGCACCACGCAAGGATTCAACGATTTTATCTTTTTCTTCCTGCGCTGCTTTTTCAGCAAGATCGGGATCCTGCCCGCTTCCTAAACCACGTGTTATTTTATTTCCGATTTGAATTTTATGGTGAGCATGAGCGACAGAAAGATGCTGATTATCCGTATTAACAACAATTAACTCAACACCGTGAATCTGAACTTCAGACATTCGGGTAACGGCATTGCATCCTGCACCACCGACACCGACTACTTTAATCTTCGTAACGTCACTTCTTTTTTTCTCTACATACTCGATCATTACTTTCCCTCCCGTTAAACAATGATCTAATACCGTTGTAAGGTACGCTTTATTTCTTTTACATTAATATACCGTATATTCTGACGGTTTACAAGCACTGATATGCGATTTATCATATCATTTAATATATGATCAGCGCAATCAGCGACTAATACTTCCAAACGTGAAAAAAGATATTCAATAGTCAACATTGTATTTACCGATCGGACACTATTCCCTTCATTTAACACATGCATGTACGATACATACCGTGAAAGTCGTTTCATACCGGTCGATGGTAATTCAATTATTTCCGCTCCATTAGACTGGAAAGTATGAATAACTAATGAAATAGTCGGAATATTCATTGCTTTCGCAAACCGTGCAATGCCGACAGGAATATTTGTTTCAATACCTTTCCCCAATGCACTGAGAAAAACAATAATATCAGTATTATTGAAAATTGTTTTAAATACCGGTTTACTCACCCATTCAAATCGCTCGGTTCCTAACGGTAAAAATATTTTATTCTGATCTCGCGTTAAATGTTCATCAACAAGAATTTTTCGATCCGCATCACCACAGGTACAGCACTCATGATAGGTATTAACGGCAACTCCGCTCCATTCCCGCGATGAGCGGGAATGCAAATGAGCAAGAACACGACAGCCGGCAGTACCGACACCAACAACATTAATACGGGGATATTCGACGCGTATTTCATCATCAGCAGATTCTCGACGCATCGCATGTTTATGCATTTGTACAAGTAACTCCGGCGACATATGCTATACCTCTTTCATATTAAAAAAAATCTTTTAACCAGCTTCCCATTTTTCCGAAAATCCCCTCACCATCAGCTTTTTTTCTCATTGTACGGCGCTCCGGGATGAAATCACGATACTGCATTCCAAGTTTCACTAACCCCACTGCAGTGGTAAAAACAGGGCTATTAATTTTATCAACCGGACCATGTACTCCCTGAGGAATACCAATGCGAACCGGCATTGATAAATGCTGTTCAATACATTGTTCTATTCCGGCAAGCTGTGCCCCGCCGCCACATACAACAACACCGGCACCAATAGCATTTTTATACCCTGACATTTGCACTGCTTGTACCACAAGATCAGCGGTTTCCTGGACCCGCGGCTGAATTATTTCTGCCAGCAAGCGACGGCTGATCATACGCGGGGGACGCCCGCCGGGACTTGGCACTTCAACATGTTCCTCCGCAGTAACCGCATCAAGAACCGCATATCCGGAACGTTTCTTTAATTGTTCAGCAGCATTTAACGGCGTTTTTAATCCGTATGAAATATCTTGAGTTATATGCTGGGCACCAACTCCAAGCACTGAAGTATGCGCAACACTGCTTTGATTAAATACAATAACATCAGTCTTTCCGCCGCCAAAATCAACCAGCAGTACGCCAAGATCTTTTTCATCCGCTGAGAGTGCTGCTTCGCTCGCCGCAAGTGACTGTAAAACGATACGTTCTACATCAAGTCCGGCTCGATCGATAGCTTTTTTTAAATTTGAGACTGCTGCTGCTGCTGCTGTGATAATATGCACTTCAACTTCAAGTCGCGTACCGGCAATACCAACCGGATCTTTGATCCCCTCCTGATCATCGATAAGAAATTCACGGGGAAGGACATGAATAATTTCCCGATCTGCCGGAAGCTGAATGGTCTGTGCCTGCATAATCGCACGCTCAACATCATCATTGCTGATTTCCCGATCTTTCCGTGAAATCGTAACCATCCCTTTTGAATTCATGCCTTTAATGTGTACACCACTAACACCGGCAATAACCGAATCAATCTCAACTCCCGCCATCAGTTCAGCTTCTTCAATAGCCTGTTTTATATGTGCTGTTGTTGCATCAATATTTGATACAACCCCTTTATTCACCCCTTCCGATTTAACCGTACTAAGGCCAATAACTTCAATCCCCCCTTCCCGCTGAAGACCAATAACGGTGCATATACTGTTTGTACCAATATCCAGTCCGGTAATAATGTTTTGTTCTTCCATAATCTTACTCCCTCAGCTGCCGCGCATGTAGATTGGCGCGTCTTCAAACCGCAGATCGATAATACGCGCTTTGTCTGTTTCACCGGCAATATAATCAATAACTGCCGTTAGCCGTGTAAAATCAGTACGGGAAAATGTCTTACTTAATATAATTTCCGTTTGCGAACCGGTTAAATACATATGGTATTCAACCGTCCCCGCATTTTGTCGAATATTTATTTCTGATATCATGTTTATTATCGGTTTTTCGGATGTACTCGCTTGTTGTAATAATTGAATCAACGTATGTATTTCATCTAATATTAATGTATCACCCAGCGAAACACTAGGTCCTTCCAAACCGGTAATCACCGGCAATGAAAGACCGGAAAGTTCATACTCATAGGCCATTAATACTCCCTCGCTATCAATAGCATACATCATATTTGAATTACCCGACGATATATTCAATAATGCAATCGGTGTACGTTCAACAATATTAATTTGCAATACTGAGGGATAATGCCGGTGTATATGAACGGATTGTATTGCCGGCATTACCGTTAATATCTTTTCAGCACGATGAATCGGAAACTTAAAAATATTTGACCCTTTGGTTAAATGCACCGCTTCAATAATTGCTTCTTCTGATATTAATGCCGTATCGTTTATTTCCCACCCGCTGATATTAAACATGGAAGAAGTATATAATATATACAAAAAAGATCCAACGCATACTGCAATCGCCGCACATAGTATACTTGAATACAATATTGTATTTCGTATACGAGTTTTATTTTCCTCTTGACGCTGTATTTTCTTTTTCTTCCATTCGCCACGGTCAAGTTTTTCTGATAGTTCTTTATAGGTATGCTGCACAGTGCCCCCTTGTACTGTGTGAACGCTGTAATCCCCACGTGATAATATCATCACAAACTGCAGTAAATGACTTCCCGGCAACCTGCGCAGCATAGGGATAATCACTGGTCAGTGTCATACCCGGTATGGTATTCACTTCAAGTACACGAATATCATGTTCCTGAATTATCATATCAATGCGTGTCGGTGCCGTACATCCTAATGCAGTATGAGTCTGCACTGCAATCGCTTCAACATCCGCCTTTAATCGCGGTAATAGTGGTGCCGGACAAATAAACTCTGTTTGTCCGGGGGTATATTTTGCATGATAATCATAAAATGCTTCTTTCGTCCGCAATTCTAATATCGGCAGGGTAGTTTCTTCTCCCCTCCTGCCGGCAATACCAACGGTTACTTCCCGCCCATTGCCGATAAACGGCTCAATTAATACTGCTGAATATGCATTCACACTCATCTCAATAATTCCGGCGCAGTGTTCCCGTTCTTTAACAATAGTAATACCGACGGAAGATCCCTCCCGCAGCGGTTTTACAATGAAGGGGAGACCGCAACGGTGTATCGCTGCTTCCGCTTTCGCCGGTATTATATCTCCCTTGCGAACAAGGATAAAGGGTAATGTCGGAACACCCGTTTGCAGCATTATTTGTTTTGTTCGTAATTTATCAATTGCTAAAGCAGCAGCAGCACTTCCCGAATGGGTAAACGGAATGCCGGCGGCTTCTAAAAACCCCTGAACCGTACCATCTTCTCCCGGAGTGCCATGCATTGCCATAAATACAATATCCGGCGGATCGGCAAGTATTTCTTTCAATGCTTCCCGCGAAAACTCAACTTGTGTTACCGTATGATGATTTTCTTTCAGTGTTTGGGCAATATTATTACCTGATCGTCGTGAAACTTCAGCTTCACTTGACGGGCCGCCCTGTAACACAATAATATTCATGAAAAGTCTCCGATTAATTCCTGCTCACGTTCAGGAACAATACCGAATTTCTTTGCAACCTGCTGTATAATTTCTTCCTGAAGATCATATATCTCCCGAGCAGAACATCCGTGATCAACAACTATCCAGTTTGTATGTTTCTCACTAATCATTGCTTTTCCTCGTCGATATCCTCTCAAACCGCATTCATCAATGAGCTGCCATATCTGATACTCATTGGTATTTTTAAATACCGAACCCGCCGAGCGTTTGCCGGTCGGTTGATTATTTTTCCGGTGCTGTGTATAATCAATCACTGTACGACGAATTCCTTCCGGTTCAGCAGGTGTTAATTGCAGAGTTACGGAACAAATAATATCATTTGAATCCCGAAACATACTCGTACGATAACCCCACTGCAAGTCCGTTTCTTTTTCTATAACTTTCTTATCACATACCGAATAATATCGTACCGATGTAACAACATCCTTCAATTCACCGGAATACGCCCCTGCATTCATCCGAACGGAACCGCCAATACTGCCGGGAATCCCGCATGAGAATTCGAGTCCGCTCAATGCATGCCGTATCATTGAATGACTCAGCTGAATCAGACTATGAGCGCATCCTGATTGCACCGTACCATATTTTTCTATTTTGTACAAGGAAAAATCTCCATTTAATTGAAGCACACATCCCCGTACACCAGCATCACTGATAAGAACATTTGAACCATTTCCCAGCACTTTCCATGGATAATGATATTCACTGATTATTGTCATAACCGCAATAAGAGCTGATTCATTCGGTACTATGATAAACACATCAGCAGGACCGCCAACACCGTATGTCGTTAAGTTCGCCAATGGATAGTTTTCATGTACAGTACACCCCGCATCCGAGAATCGACGTAGAGCATGGTGATCAATTATATCGAGCATTGATTTTCTCCATAATGATCGGACCAAGTTTTTGTATACTGCCCGCACCAAGTGTTGCAATAATATCACCGGGCTCCGCACGTTCAACAACATATGATGCCATATCGTTTAATGAAGGGACATAATGCACGTGTTTTTTCGTGGGCGATTTAATTTTATTCACTATTAATTTTGATGAAACACCGCGTAGTGGTTTCTCCCCGGCAGAATAGATATCAGTAATAAATAACTCATCAGCGCCGGTGAAACAGCGGGCAAACTCTTTATATAACAGTTTTGTACGAGAATACCGATGCGGTTGGAAAATAACCAAGAGGCGACGCTGTCGTTCCCGTAATGCATTAATTGTTGCCTTTAATTCAGTTGGATGATGTGCATAGTCATCAATTATTGTGATTTCATTCTCAATACCAATAAGTTCCAAACGACGCTGTACTCCTTGAAACTGAGCCAGACCCTTTTGTATTTTTTCAAATGGAATGCCGAGCTCATAGCCGACGGCAATTGCCGCGAGTGAATTTTGCACATTATGCATGCCATTCATACGGATAGTAATTTCTTTTTTTCGTATTCGTTTTCCCGCTATTTGCAATGTATACGAAAATCCGAAATCACCGGAGCGAATGTCAACTGCCATAATATCAGCCCTATTATGAATACCATAGGTGGTAATACGTTTCTCAACATGCGGTATCAGAAGCCGTAAATGCGGATCATCCGTACACAGAATTGCTTTGCCGTAAAAAGGAGTCTTATTAATAAAATCAACAAAAGTTTTTTTAAGATTCTTAAACGTTCCGTAATGGTCAAGATGATCATCATCAATATTGGTAACAATACTAATAGTCGGTGAAAGTTTCATAAACGTACCGTCACTTTCGTCAGCTTCACATACCAAATACGCTCCCGTTCCTAAACGGGCATTAGAACCAATATTAAAAAACTTTCCGCCAACCACGGTTGTCGGTTTCAATCCCCCCGTTTGAAGAACACTGGCAACCATTGAGGTTGTCGTTGTCTTGCCATGTGTTCCGGCGATGGCAATTCCTTTTTTTAAACGCATTAATTCAGCAAGCATTTCCGCACGCCGGATAACCGGTATTCCTGACTTTCGTGCATATTGCACTTCAGGATTATCAGGTTTAATTGCACTTGATATAACAACAACATCAGCATTACCGACCTGAGAACCCTTATGACCAATCATCACCCGAGCGCCATTTCGCTGTAATCGCTGCACCGTTTCTCCATCTGCCATATCTGATCCTGTAACAGTATAGCCGAGGTTCAGCAACAATTCGGCAATACCGCACATACCGGAACCGCCAATACCGATAAAATGAATTCGTTCAGTTTTTGGAAACATATTTTTTCCTTTTTACAATACTCTTCGTTAATGTATAAATTCGTTCAACGCTATCAGGTATCGTAATCATACCGAGCGCCTTTTTAAGTGCGTTCCGTTTTGTATATGCTTTTTGAATTATTGCAACTAATTTTTGAGGATTCAAGGCATTCTCTAATGCCATTACTGCTGCATTCTTTCTCACTAATTCCTCGGCATTTTTCTGCTGGTGATTATCCGCTGCATATGGATACGGTATTATGACCGCCGGAAGATGCGCTGCTGTGATTTCCGATAAAGTTGTTGCGCCGGCACGGCATAGAATAATATCTGCAGCAGCATATGCAGCAGCAGTATTTTCAATAAATGAATACAATTTAATATCCGTACTTATCTGTTTGTGTATCGCTTTATTTAAAGATCGGTAATGAGCTTTGCCGCAACTCCAAATAATAGTAAACTTTCGTAAATCCGGCAATGCAGACAATAACCACTCATTTATCTGCTGAGCTCCCTGCGATCCGCACATAACTAATAATACCGGTTTGTTCTTTTTAATTGAGTACTGTTCTCGTGCTTCTTTTTTACGGATGATTCCAATGTCATGCCGAACAGGGTTACCGGTCAGCACGGCAGATTTAAAATAGCGATATGAAGTTTGATACGTTACTGCAACCGCATCAGCCCATCCGGCAACAAGGCGGTTTGCTTTACCCGGAACACTGTTTTGCTCACATAATAGTATCGGTATATGCATATTCAGAGCAGCAAAAAGCGGTGCTACGGAAACAAATCCTCCCATGCCAATAATAATATCAGGTGATACGGTTTTAAACCAGCGCCGACACTGTGCCGCCGCACGTATAAATTTTAATATTGCTGTAATATTTGAAAAAAAACGACTGCGCGAAAAATACCCTACATCAATATAGAATGATCGTCGTCGATACTGATTCATTTGTTTAATTAATGTGCGGTCTTTTTCCCGCGTTATAATAAACACTGAATCGCCGTGTTGTGTAAAGTGTTCAGCAAGCGCTAAACCCGGCATAATATGCCCGCCGGTTCCTCCGGCAGCAATGACAACCTTCATGCTTAATGCACTCTTTCCGATTGTATCGTACGTGACAAATGCAGTAATATTCCCAATGCAATAAGTACGGCAACCAATGATGTTCGACCATAACTGACCAGCGGCAGCGGCAGCCCGGTTGTCGGTAATAGATTTATACAAACGCCGATATTAATAATCGCCGCAAGTGCAATAAAGATAACAATTCCTGACGCCAGTAAAAAATTAAATTGATCTTTTTGCCGTTGTGCAATCAGCACTCCACGCCAGCAAAGTATAATAAAAAGCCCGATAATAAATATCATCCCCCACAAGCCAAGCGTCTCACCGATAACCGAGAAAATAAAATCCGTATGTGCTTCAGGTATTCCCTGTCCCGCCAACGCTGAATTGTGTATACCGACACCAAACATTCCCCCGTGATGAATTGCTGAAAGCGAACGAAGTATACCATATCCCGATGTCTGCGAATATGCCCCCGGATCAAACCATGCTCTAATACGTCCTAATCGTCCGGGAGATAGGTTCAGCAACACAATAAACGAAATAATCATTGCTGCAATATTTAATAAAAAATACCATATCGGCGCACCGGCAATAAAAAACATTAATGTTGCAATAAGAAAAATGAATACTGAGGAAGAGAAATCAGGTTCAAGCAGCAGTAATATTACCATAACCAATGTAATAATAAGCGGCGGAAGAATACCGTATTTAAAATCTTTTAATTGATTACTCTTTCGTGATAAAACATCAGCAAGATAAATAATTAATATAAGCGGTGCAAATGCACTCGGTTGAAATCGTATCGGCCATGCAATCCAACGTAAAGCCCCGTTTGCTTCCCGTCCGATTGGTTTAATAAATACTAACACTAAAAGGAAAAGTATCCCTAATACCAATACGCGCGCATACTTACGTATTACGGTTATATCAATAAATACAAACAGGAAGAGTATTGCTGAGCCGATAAGTGAAGCCGCTAACTGCCATCGCAAAAAATATAAATCATCAACATTATGCCGCTGTGTAATAGCATTGGTTGCACTGTACACCATGGCAAGACCAACTGCGAGCAGCAAATATATTGAAAAAAGCATCCAAATATCTGGAACAGCGGCAGCTGAAAGTTTACTTGCTGATAGTTTTCGTCGCACACCCTGCATTTTAATACAATCCCTTCACTATCGTTTTGAAAGCACTCCCGCGCAGCTCATAATTTTTAAACTGGTCAAAACTTGCACATGCCGGAGATAAGAGGATTATATCACCTGCGGCACTACGCCGATAGGCTTCATGTACTGCTTCATCCAGAGTATCAACAATCGTTGTATCAGTAAACTGCACTGCATCATTAATGGTATACCGCGCATCACCGAATAATACAATATGCTTGCAATGCTTTTTAATAGCCGCATGTAACTTTTTAAATGGCAATCCTTTATCATAACCGCCGGCAAGCAATATGGTTGGCTGCGTCATTGATTGCAATGCCATAATCGTTGCATTAGTTGTTGTTGCCTTTGAATCATTTATAAAAACCCGCCCATTGATATCAGCAACGTATTCCATGCGATGTTCAAGTCCGGTAAAAGTTTGTATTCCTTCAGCAATAGCGTTTTGCGGCATGCCAATCATCATTAATGCCGCAATTGCTGCTAAAATATTTTCCTGATTATGAACCCCGCGAATTCCTGCATCCGAAAGCGGGAGTATCGGTACTGCATGATTATCATTCATAAAGGTAAAATACTCATTGTGCACAACAGCACCCTGCGAGAGCTTTTTTGTACGACTGAAATATATATGCTCAGACTGAACGGTATTTGTATGCAGCAGTGCATTAATTCGTTCATCATCAGCATTAACAATAGCATAATCTTTCGCAGTTTGATTCATAAATATCCGCGCTTTTGCCGCGGAATATTCCTGCATGGATGCATACCGATCAAGATGATCCTCATGAATATTCAACAATAGCGCAATAGTAGGACGGAAAGTATGTATAGTTTCCAACTGAAAACTTGAAAGCTCAGCAATAACCCAGCTTCCTTCCGACTGCTGCCCAACCTGATCAGCAAGTGCCATACCGATATTCCCGCCGACCAGTGATGACCATCCTGCTTTTTTCATACAATGCCCAAGCAATGCAGTTGTTGTTGATTTCCCATCCGTTCCGGTAATCGCAATCCATTTCAGATGTGAATGCAGCCAGGCAAGTTCAATTTCTCCAATAATCGGTATTCCACGCTGTTGTGCTTCCTGTAATATCGGAATACTCAACGGCACACCGGGACTCAATACTATGGTATCAATACCATCTAACTGCTGCGGTGTTTGCGGTCCGATAAAAATATTTTTTACCGGCGGCAGAGACGCCGTTATCGTTTTAATCGTATCGCTTTTTGTAGTATCAGAAATGGATATTGTTGAACCAAGTTTATGCAGCAAATGAAGTGCGGCTGTTCCTGAACGACTCAAACCGAGAATCAGCACATGCCGTTTATTCCATGACTTCATATACCATTACCTGATTTTTAATGTTGCAAGACTTAATAAAACAAATATTGCGCCGACAATCCAAAAACGGGTGATGATTTTATTTTCATGCCATCCCATAAGTTCGAAATGATGATGCAGAGGCGCCATTTTAAATACGCGCGTTCCGGTCATTTTAAACCAGCCGACTTGAATAATAACCGATAATGCTTCAATAACAAACACCCCGCCGACAATCGGAAGAATCAATTCCTGCTTCACTAATAATGCAATTACACCAATAGCACCGCCAAGCGTCAGTGAACCGGTATCTCCCATAAATATTTGCGCCGGATGTGCATTAAACCATAAGAAACCAATACTCCCTCCAATAATCGCCCCGCATACGATAGTTAATTCCGATGTTTGCGCAATATGATTGAGCAGTAAATAATCCGACAATTTCACATGACCGGTAACATAACAGAACCCTGCATATGCAATAAATGCGAATATACTTAATCCTATTGCAAGTCCGTCAAGCCCGTCAGTTAAATTGACCGCATTTGAAAATCCGGTAATTAAAAGCACTGCAAAAGCAATATACCAAAACCCTAAATCAAATGAAAGGTTTTTAAAAAAGGGAACAAAAAGAATGGTATTATATTCATGAAAATCCGGAGACAGATAGATATACAACCCGATAACCGATGAAATGATAATTTGCCCTGCCAGTTTAATACCGGCAGCTAATCCGTTATTCCGGGGTGATACTGCTTTTAAATAATCATCAATAAACCCGAGAATACCGAATGCAATCACCGCCAGTATGGTCAGAATAACAAAATTATTTTCTAAATTACCGAACAATCCAACAGAGAAAACTGTTGCAGTGATAATAAGAAGCCCGCCCATAGTCGGCGTTCCCGCTTTTTTTAAATGTCGTTTCGGACCATCCGTGCGTATTTTTTCACCAAGCTGCTTATTTGTCGCAAACCGAATAACCGCCGGTCCGATAAGAAGACTGAACAGTAAAGAAAAGACCGCTGCCAGAGCCGTACGAAATGAAATATATTGAAATATTCTAAGAAAGGATACAACATCCCGAAAACTGCTCAGAAACCAGAACACCGGTTATTTCCCTTTAGTTTTTATTAATGCATTGACAATATTTTCCATTTCCATGATTCGTGAACCTTTTATTAAAACATAATCTCCCGGCTCAATATATTTTTTCAATGCATCAATAAGATCTTTTTCACGGCGTGCATGTTTAACCACAATATGCGATTCGGTAATGCCTTTTTTTATGTCAGCAGCTTCAGCACCGATCGTAAACAATGCGTCAAACTCCAGTTCCTCAACAACCGATCCGATTTCACGATGCAGCTGTTGTGCTTTAATGCCAAGTTCTTTCATTGAACCCAATACGGCAATTTTTCTATTACTTTGTGCTAATTCCGCAAGAAGACTCATTGCTTCAGCAACCGCAGCAGGATTGGCGTTATACGTATCACTGAGTATTTTTACTCCATCGGCAGCAATTAATTTTGTTCGTCCCTCAACCGGCCGTTGTTTTGCAATAACCTCACGAATTGTTTTTACCGGTATTTTAAAATGTTCAGCGACACAGATTGCCATTTGAATATTGATCAGATTATACATACCCAGCATTTTGATTTCCATCCAATGCCCGCGATACTGAACCTTCCATCCTTTTTCATCACGATATTGAATTTTATCAAAAATGGAATCCTCTTCATTATCAACAACCCGCGTTGGACAAAATGCTTGAGAAGTAAAAAAATGAGAGAATCGATCAGCCGCACTGGTTATCAGTAATTCACGAGTAAATGGAATAATTTCCGCTTTCGCCCGTGCTACTCCTTGAATATCACGTAAGAATTCAAGATGCGTCGGTCCGACATTGGTGATAACCGTTACATGCGGATGAATGACTTTTGAAAGATATTCAAGTTCATGAAAATGATTAATTCCTAATTCAGCAACAAAAATATCAGTATTCTCCGGCATGCGCAAAATAGACAGCGGAACACCGATTTCATTATTACTATTGCCTTTTGTCTTATGAATTTTATATTTCTTTTTCAACAGCGCAGCAATTATTTCCTTCGTCGTCGTTTTTCCGTTGCTGCCGGTAATGGCAATAACTTTCAATTTTTGAAACTGTCCGCGCCGCCATCGCGCAACCGCTCCAAGCGCTAACCGCGAATTCGCGACACCAATTACCGCTATTTTTCCGGCAATATAATTTTTATTTTTATTAAGTTCTTTTCGCGCGGCAGGAAGGTAGCGATGTTCACAAAATATACATGTCGCCCCTTTTTTCAATGCCGCAGAAATAAAGGTATGCCCGTTGTGATTTTCTCCAACGATAGGAATGAAGGTTTGACCTTTTTTCATGGTCCGTGTATCAATACTGATTGCCGGCAGTTTTCTTGACAGCTTTCCGGCAATATGCTTGCCTCTGGTTATTTTAATCGTTTCTTCAATTGTCAGCAATTTCACGATGGTGATATCCTTTCACTGTTAGCGTTATAATGAAAATGCTTTACTTTTAATAAGTTTTCGTGCGACTTCATGGTCACTAAAATGAATACGTTTTGTTTTCAGAATCTGATAATCTTCATGCCCTTTCCCGGCAATAACAATACAATCATCACGTGAGACTTCTTTAAATGCCCGTGCTATAGCATGTTCACGATTCGGAATAACCAAGTATTCCGATGTTATCGAATTGACGCCGGCAACAATTTCAGCAATTATTAATCCCGGGTCTTCACTGCGCGGATTATCCGATGTAATAATTGATAAATCACTCAAAGCGCCGGCTGCTTTTCCCATGAGCGGACGTTTCAGTCGATCGCGTTCCCCGCCGCAGCCAAATACACAAATAACACGTTTCACGGTTAGCTTTCGTACTGCGGTTAGAACAGAACGCAATGCATCCTCAGTATGTGCATAATCAATAATAACTTTAAATGGATGTGAATGCTTAATAACTTCCATACGTCCGGGTATTTGTTCAATTTTTTTCAATGCCGGTTCTATTGCCGCTTTTGTTATCTTCAAGGCATACGCTGCCGCTAATGCAGCAGTTATATTAATAATATTAAAATCACCAATCAGTGCTGTTTCTATTTTCAATCGAGTACTGCCGTATTTAATTTTCATTTGCGTATTTCTGAATGATAATGACATACTGCGTGGTCTGAATTGCGCTGCATGTTTCACACCAAAGGTAACAACCGAAACTCCTTTTTCACGCATACGATCAATTATTTTTCTGCCATATACATTATCCATATTGACAACCGCTGCTTTTTTCTTCTTTGAACTCTCAGCAAGCTGCTCAAATAAACGCATTTTTGCTTTAAAATAATTTTCAAAATTACGATGAAAATCAAAATGATCCTCAGTCAGGTTCGTAAAAATCGCAACATCAAATTGACAGCTTGCAACACGATACATTTCCAATGCATGCGATGATACTTCCATAACAACATATTTTATCTTTGCGGCAACCATATCATGCAATAATTTTTGCAGGTCTAATGATTCCGGCGTGGTCATCGGAGCTTTAATAACCTGTTTTCCCATTCGATAATTAATCGTCCCGATAACACCAACCTTCTTTTTATCCGCTTTAATAATTTCTTCTAAAATATACGATATTGAGGTTTTCCCATTTGTGCCGGTTATACCAATGAGTTTTACATCATTCGACGGGTAATGGTAAAAAGCAGCACTGACCCATGCAAGTGCTTCCCGTGCATTCTGCACCGTAATAACCGGTACGGAGTACGCAGCGCTTACTGAACGCTCGATAATTATCGCAACCGCCCCTTTGGCAATTGCTTCATCAATATAATCATACCCATCAGTCTCACACCCTGTTATTGCAACAAATAAATACCCTTTTTTCACATCTTTTGAATTGTATGCAATCCCCGCAATCGGAATTGAAGCATATTCATCCTCAATGACAATATTTAAATCGCGGCAAATATTTTGCAATGTATGTTTTTTCTTTGTAGACATTATAGCGTCTCTATTCCTTACTTTGAATGATATGGTAATACTTCGTTCTTTTTCATCTGCCCCGTGGTAATGCTTGTATCTTCAACCGAAACAATAACAATTTGATCGGGACGAATCGGCTGTAAACCAAAATGCTTTTCAGCTATTAACTGAATTCGATCCGGTGATGATAACTCCGTTACCTGTGCAGTTAATAACGCATTTTTCTCTTCCGCTGCTTTCAGTGCAGTACCAAATAGCTCACGTTGTTTTTTAAGACGATTGTATTGTACTGTTTGTACGATAAATACAATAATAAATCCGATAATTATAAGCAACACGACAAATTGAGGTAATTGTTTATTATGATTTTTCTCATTTTTCAACTGAAAAACACCTGCTTTTTGGACTTTTTTACACCTTTTCTACTGCTCTGAGTTTCGCACTTCGTGCAGCAGCATTTACCTGTATCTCTTCTATTTTCGGCACAATCGGTTTTTTCGTTATTATTTTTATTGCTGTTTTCGGACGATTTTCACTTTTATTATAGCGTGCTGAAAAATGCCGAAATGTATGTTTTACTATTCGATCTTCCAATGAATGATACGTTAAAACACAGATTCGGCCTCCCGGTGACAGTATTTCCAATACCCCTTCCAAACCGGCAGCAATAACATCCAATTCCCGATTAATATAAATTCTCAGTGCTTGAAAAACACGAGTTGCAGGATGAATGTTTTTCGGCCAAAATCGCCGCGGAATAGCACCGGCAATAATCTCAGCAAGCTCTTGGGATGATTTAATTGCAGCAGACCGCCGTTTGGCAACAATAACTTCAGCAATTCGTTTTGACCATCGCTCCTCACCATATGCAGTAAAAATATCAGTCAGCTCCTGTGTTGTACTGTGATTGATCACTGTTTCGGCATTTTGACCTGAATTATTAATACGCATATCAAGTACTTCATCAGCCCTAAATGAAAACCCGCGATTGCTTTTTTCATAATGATACTTTGAAATACCTAAATCAAAAAGCACTGCATCAATGTTTTCTACGCCATGTAAGATTTGTGCTACTTCAGTGAAATTAGCATGATGCAGTATCGGTTGATACGCATTCAACCGCTGCTCTGCTACTGCTAATACCGAGGCATCTGCATCAAAACAAATAACGTGCTGTGGATGCAGAGATTGAATGAGCGCTTGTGTGTGTCCGCCCTCACCGGTTGTACAATCAACAAATACCCGAACGGGGTGATGGCCGGCTTGAAATATTTTTGTTATTTCACCAACCATCACCGGCTGATGCACGTATGTCAAATTCCCCTCCCAATGTATTGAATTTAACCATCGTATCGTGCTCGGGACTTACTATTGACAGTACACTCAGTCTCCGCAAACGTGGTGGCAGGACTGCTCTGTTTTCAGTCAGCACTGAATTACTGTTATATTTTTATTTCAACACACGCAAGAACATCCTTCAGCTGCTCGCGTATTGACTGTATATGATTATGAAATAACTTTTTTGACCATATCGAAATAAATTTACCGGCCCCCTCAATTATCGTTTCCTTTTCAATATTCATTTCAGTACGTAAAGACGCCGGCAGTATGATACGCCCCTGTTTATCAATTTTTTCATGGACCGCTGCTGAAATAAACATATGAATAAAATGACGATGCATCTCATTACGATAATCCAGCTGCGATATATTATCTTCAAAACTGGTTTTCCATTGTTCATGCGGATAAATCGCAATACAGGTATCAAAACCTCGTGTGATAACTACATTTTCAAGGAGCACCCCATTACCGGTGTTTTTTCTCCACAATGCCGGAATAGCTACTCGACCGCGATCATCAACGGTATATTCATAATTTCCGGTAAACATCCATGTTTTCCTTTGCTTCAGTGCTTATTCATTGCCGAGAAAAAACATACGAGTACAATTTGATTGTTTTTACAATATCACATCTAATGGGGATTGTCAATGATTTAGTGGGGATTTGTGGTTTTTTTACCCAATTTTTCTTCGTAAATTACGCTACATTTTCCGATTCCATGGAAGAATTCTCTGATAATGATATTCTTATTTTTTTTACCCCGATACTTTTTACTTTTTGTAATAATGAATCTGTCAATAAAGCCCCCTGCGGAATAATTTTAGCTTTTGTTATCGGATGAAGTATCGCTTCAGCAATTTTAACGCCGGGGGCAGCTTCATCAATGGCAACTTCTTTTGACTTAGAATCTAAGATATCGCCATACTTAATATTCTTTGATGCCATATCTGATTTCGGCTGCTTACGCACTATTTGAGGCGTTTTTTCAGAGTACGACCCATTTTTATTATAATGTTTTCTATAAAGACTTTCTATCGTCGTATTCGGATTTCCGATAACCTGTGAAATAATATCATCAATTTTACCAAGTGATATAGGATGAGAGATCAATCCGTTAAAGGGATAATGCATCAGTTTCATAGTCCAAAACTTATAATGATTCCACGATACAATACCAACAAGATTGATCCCGTCAAACTCCGGATTGGTATACAGCATATGTATCAATTCATGCGCCGGTAATCCGCCGATACGAAAATCAAGAATAACTAATACCGGACGGGACAATTGTATCTGGACAAATCCATCCCAGCCTTCCTGTGCAACGGACACAGCGTATCCCTGAGGGGAAAATATCCGCTGAGCCCCATGTATAATCCGTGACTCTTTTGTTATAATAACAATGCTCTTACCCATTACACCGCCCGGTAAACAATATAGTGTAAAAGATAAAAGCTTTACGGTAAAAGATACGTGATGGTAATGATTTTTTTTATGCTATGAGAAAAGTCTAGCTTTCATACTGTATACTAATATCAGAATCAAAGAATTTTTTAAAAAACTCTTCATCAGTATACTGCACTGCATCAGTTCCGAAACGGTCACTCCAAATACCCTGCTGATAAACATAGCGATGTGTTGCATCAAAAATAATTTCAATATACCCTTTTTTTCGCCGAGTATTAAGCCATTTATTATATTCACGAGTAACTTTAGACTGTTGAACATAGCTTTGCAAATTCATGGTTGAACGCGCTTCTTCATAGGTTGGCTGACTGGCAGGGGTAATTTTTTCAAAATAAAACAAATGGTAGCCATCGGTATCTTTCTGTGAAACAACTTTTCCCGGCTTCCAATTATTCTGATGAAACATTTCATATATCGGAAACCCGGTCGTTTGTGGCGGAATATACCCTCCCTGCCGCCGCGTTTGGGGGTCATCAGAATATTTTCGCGCTAATGCGATAAATGAACTTCCCTGTTCAGCACGAGTGATAATCGTATTCACCAGCTTTTCTTTTTTTACTTGTTCAGTTAATTTCATTCCTCGTGTTGAAATATATATATACCGAAACTGATATTGTTCCGGTGTATAGAGCCGGTCGATATTTTTATTATACCATTCTCGCATTTCCTTTTCAGACGGCTGCTCCATCGTCGGATAAATTTCAGCGGAAATAATTTTCTGCCGCAACAGCTGCAGCCGCTGTTCATCCCGAAACTCCTGATATGACATACCCTGCTGGCGTATCGTTCGTTTTAATTCATTAATCGTCATGTCATTTTGTGCAGCAACATCTTCAATCTGTGCATCTAGTTCGCCGGCGCTTACTTCAAGATGCAAATCTATTGATGCTTGCTTCTCAATACGATTATTAATCTCATTAATCAGATATAATCCTTTTGAATTTTTTAATTCTTTCTTCAATTGCTGTATTGTTTCTGAATAACGATCCCGCATTGTTTGTGACAGCTGCCCTTTACTTGCCGTATATTCTTTTTGTATTTGACTAAGCCGCGAGGAAAGCTCTTTTTTATAATCAGTATAATTGTCTTCAAACTCAGAATTAATGATAATATCACGGTTAATAATAATAAACACACGATCTATCGGATTACCGTAGGCTGCTGCATCAATAAAGGTATGCGGGATATTAGTCATTTGAATAAAACCGGCATCTTTTTTTTGCTTACGTTTTTTGCGGGCTTTTTGTTTATGCGCTTTTCGAGAATTATCCTTTTTTATCGTATTGGTAGTTAACACAATATTGCCATCATCAGTGTTATTGTCCTGAGGATTACGAACTGTTTCCGTATCGGCTGTATTATTTTTTTTTGCAATGGTCAGTGTTGTCATACCGAGCATAATAAGCACTATGATCAGCACGTGTACTATCAATGTTTTTTTCATTATTCCATAACCTTTAAATGAATTATCGTATGGTCATCACCCATGATTGTTTGTGCTAAATTACGAAATACGGGTGATACATCACTGGCATATATCTGCACTGACGGAACCGCTGTTCGTAATGACCGCAAACCTTTTCGCACAAGTATCGTTTGTGCCGCATCCGCAGTTGCTGCACCGGATTCAAGCAGTCTAACAGTACCCATTACCGCACTGATACCGTTCCGTAATAACGGATAATGTGTACATCCAAGAATAAGCGTATCAATCTTTCGTTTTCGCAACGGCAAAAGATACTCATTAATAATCATACGTACAACCGGATGCCGAGTCCACCCCTCTTCAACAAGCGGGACAAACAAGCCGGTCTCTTCCTGATATACACGAATACTTTTATCATACTTGCGCAGCGCATCGACATATTTATGACTTCCGATTGTGCCGGAGGTCCCGATAACGCCAACCCGTCCATTTTTCGTCATTTTCGCTGCTTTCGCTGCAACCGGATCAATAACACCAATTATCGGAATATCAGTAATACGGCGCAGTGTTGCAAGTGCATATGAGGTTGCAGTATTACAGGCAACTATTATCATTTTGACTTTACGTGAAAGCAGAAAGTTCACAATTTGCCTGCTGTATCTGATAATAGTTGTTTTTGATTTCGGTCCGTATGGAATACGTGCGGTATCACCAAAATAAATAAGCCGTTCGTTCGGCATGAGCGTATGCACCGCCCGCATAACCGTTAAACCGCCGACGCCGGAATCAAAAATACCGATTGGTGCATTCGGAGATTGTACATATGCCTTTGTTTGTATTTTCTTCTTACCCGTCACCGAACTATTGCATCCTGCTTATTACCGAACGAGCTGAATCGTTACGGCTATAATTTTTTTAACAGCATATACTCAATTGACTCAACCAACGCCTGCCATGAAGCTTCTATTAAATTTTCTGAGACGCCAACTGTTCCCCAAAGAGTTTCTTTTTTTCGTGATTCAATAAGAACACGAACATTTGCACCGGTGCCACAACTGCTGCCGAGAACACGAACTTTATAATCAGTTAATTCCATCTCTTTAATTTCCGGATAAAACTGCAACAGCGCTTTACGCAGTGCTTTATCAAGAGCATTCACAGGACCATTACCTTCTGCAACAACATATTCTTCTGTATCATTAACGGTCAGTTTCACCGCTGCTTCCGAAACAACCTTTCCATTGCGTTTTTCAATAATACAACGCCAATGATTCAATTCAAAAATAGGGGAATACGTCCCGCCGGCACGCTGAATAAGCAATTCCATAGATCCTTCAGCACCTTCAAACTCATATCCTTGGTTTTCAAGTTCATAAATCTGTCGAACAATTTCTTTCGGTAAATTTTTATCGGCCCCTTCAGGAAAGGTAATGCCAAGTTCACTAATTTTATATTCAATGTTTGATTTCCCGGACTGATCCGAAACCAGCACCCGTTGACGATTACCAACAAGTGCCGGGTCGATATGTTCATACAATCCGGCATTTTTCATAACAGCACTGACATGTATACCGCCCTTATGTGCAAATGCACTATTACCGACAAACGGCATGCGTTTATCAAACGGCATATTGGCGATTTCAAATATATAATGCGAAACCTCTGTCAGCATTTTTATATTATTACTATCAATACAATTTAAACCCATTTTTAACTGCAGGTTCGGAATAATCGTACAGAGGTTAGCATTACCGCACCGCTCACCAAATCCGTTTATTACACCCTGCACATGCAATGCGCCGGCACGTACTGCTTCCAACGAATTTGCAACACCCAGCCCGCCGTCATTATGTGCATGAATACCAATAACGACTGAATCATCCACTGCATCAACAACTGCTTTTGTTGCAGTAAAAACATTTACCGGTAATGCTCCGCCGTTCGTTTCGCATAATACAATACCATCAGCACCGCCCTGTACTGCTGCCTGACAAACGCGCAATGCATATTCAGGATTTGAAGCATACCCATCGAAAAAATGCTCCGCATCAAAAAATACTTCACGCCCCTGCGATTTTAAAAATGCAATTGATGACTCCACGATAGCAAGATTCTGTTCTAACTCTATCTGCAAAGCATCAGTAACATGAAAATCCCAGCTCTTGCCGAAAATAGTTATAACCGGTGCACCGGATTCAACGAGTCCGATAAGATTAGGATCATCCTCCGGTTTATTCTTCGGATGTGCCGTTGAACCGAATGCTGCCAATTTTGCATTTTTAAAGGTTATCTTTTTTGCCTGTTGAAAAAACTCACTGTCACGAACACGTGAAGTATGCGGCCACCCGCCTTCAATATAGGCAACACCAAACTCATCAAGCCGTTGCGCAATCATTATTTTATCGGCAACGGAAAAATTGACTCCTTCTGCCTGAGCACCATCACGAAGTGTCGTATCATAAATTGCAATTGTTTTTGACATGTCCTGCTCCATTACTGCTTTCGTTTATCTAATTGAAATGTTTTGTGTATTATATTTGCCGCTTTTGTTAAGTCTTTTTGGTTAATAATACACGAAATTCTAATTTCTGATGTTGTTATCATTTCTATATTAATACCGGCGCGCGCAAGTGCATCAAACATTTTTGACGCAACCCCATGATGCATACGCATACCGGTTCCGATTAATGAAATAATACCAATATTATCATCATAATCAACAATTCCTTTCATTTTTACATTGACCGTACTCATTACTTTTTTCGTCCGTGCAACATCATTTGCTGCTACCGTAAATGAAATTGAACTTTTTCGATCAGCACCGGTTGTTTGTGTAATAACATCAACATTAATCCCGGCATGTGCTAATGCAGTAAATATCTTCGCCGCAATACCGGGTTTATCGGGAATACTATGTATGGTAACCCGTGCTTCACTTTTACTGATAGTAACACCGGTAACAGCGACCTTTTCCATTTCTTTCATTTCTTTCATAATTATCGTCCCCGGATTATTATTCAAACTGGAACGAACTTCCAATTGAACATTATATTTTTTCGCAAACATAACACTACGATTATGCATTACTTTAGCACCAAGGCTTGCCATCTCCATCATTTCCGTATAACTGATTCGTTTCAATTTTTTTGCATTCTTCACGATACGCGGGTTAGCAGTATATATCCCGTCAACATCGGTATAGATCTCACATTTCGCGGCTTTCAATACTGCCGCTAATGCAACGGCACTAAGATCAGAGCCCCCACGCCCAAGCGTCGTTATATCTCCCGCAGTATCTTTACCCTGAAAACCGGCAACAATGACAACACCATGCTCATGTAATTGTTTCCGAATGGTCTTTGTATTAATATCAACAATTCTCGCCCGTGTAAACGCACTATCAGTGGTAATCCCGACTTGAGCACCCGTCATACTTACTGCATCACACTTTTGTGCATGCAATGCCATTGCTAATAATGCAATAGAAACCTGCTCTCCGGTTGAGACAATCATATCCATTTCACGTGGTGTTGGCAACGGATTCACCGCATGTGCTAATTCAATAAGCCGATCGGTCTCTCCCGCCATTGCTGAAACAACAACAACTAATCGGAACCCTTTCTTACGCTGCCGTGTAATGCGACGGGCAACATTTCGTATTCGCGCTACCGTTCCTACTGACGTCCCGCCGTATTTTTGTACAATAATATCCTGCATAGATAGCTTTACCCTCGCTCTTTCGCTTCTTCAATAAAAATATCTTTGAAAAAATTTGGTGCTCGTACTAATTTATTATCATCACCGATAAACGGATGCACGGTAAACCCTTCGGCTAACAGTTCCTGTGTATCTTTTCGTACAATCTCATAAATAATTTTGCAGGTAACTGCGGTAAACTTTGCAATTTTTACTTTTACTTGTAGTATATCTTCAAAAAATGCCGGTGCATTATATTTACAATATACTTCCCGAACCGGAAGTTGAATCCCGCGTGCTTCAATAACACTATACGGTAAGCCATGTGCAATTAACATCTCAGAGCGCGCGGCTTCCATGTATACCAGATAATTTGCATAATATACAATGCCGGCTTTATCAGTTTCCGCATACCTGACTCTCAGCTCACTGACATAGGTTGGATCTATCATCGCAGGACCTTTATTAAATCCTCCAAAAGAGGATTAACCCGTTTATGCTTTTTCCATGTATCAGGTAATGGGGTCAGTGTAACCGCATCGTTTTGAATGCCAATCATAACATCAGTTTCACCGGTTCGTAATGACTGAACAGCATGATACCCGCATCGGGTTGCTAATATTCTATCACTGGCGGTCGGACTTCCGCCGCGCTGTATATGCCCTAAAACCGATACCCGGACATCCCACCCGGCTTCTTTTTCAATTTTCCTTTTTATATCAAACGCCCCGCCGGCTTCATCACCTTCAGCAACAACCAACACGGTCGAATGTTTACCGCTGTCTTTTGCTTTTTGCAGTGCTTTGCATATTTCAGGAATATCAGTCCATGTTTCCGGTATTAATATATCCTCAGCACCGCCTGCAAGACCAACTGCCTGAGCAATAAATCCCGCATGACGCCCCATGACCTCAACGATAAATAATCTATCGTGTGATGAGGCTGTATCACGGATACGATCAATTGCATCAAGTGCCGTATTAATCGCTGTATCATAACCGATTGTATAATCGGTTCCATACAAATCATTATCTATTGTTCCGGGAGTACCGACACCGCGAATACCGGTTTCCTTAATTAATAGATGTAATCCGTGAAATGAACCGTCTCCACCGCAACACACTAATGCATCAATGCCGTGCTTTTGCAAGTTTTCATATGCTTGTGCACGACCTTCCGGTTTCAGAAACTCATTACTACGCGCGGTTTGAAGAAATGTTCCACCACGCTGAAGAATATTCATGACATTGTTCTTATGCAATTCTTCAATATGATTATCAATCATCCCCCGATACCCTTTATAAATACCATAAACAGGAATATTAAAACTGACCGCTGTTTTTACAACCGCCCGTACATTGGCGTTCATCCCGGGAGAATCTCCGCCGCTGGTATAGACACCTATTGCATTAATATCATTCATATGCTTTTCCTTTATCGGGATATACGAATATCTTTTAATTCTTAAAAATAATCCGGCGCCGTAAATAATAGCAAATACACCGACATCGTCAAGTATAAACAGTTTTCTCTGTCTCTTTATCTAAGATATATTATTTTTAAAAAGCAGTGTTTTTTATTTGATTTTTACTATTCTCTCATATACTATGGCGCCACTGTTCTCATACGTATTTCAAACATCAACGGTTATAAGGATAAATAGTATACATCCCTGTAATACTAACCGGCTGCTGTTTTAATACAGTATACGTGGATTATTTATAGAAAACAATTCGGAGGAATTATGTCCAAACATAAAAATAAAGGTAAAAAAAGTATCCCAAAACCGCCTGTTTATTCAGACCCGCCGCCAATAGCAATAAAAATCAGCCGTCTGTTTTTTATTCAAGCCGCCCTTATCTTTGCAGTTATGACCATCTCAATGATACTTACCAAATGGAACGAACCAACTATGCGCGGCGGGGGCATCATGAACCTCCTCTTCGGTATCGCACTCATTATCGGATTATCCCTGTTTGGAAAAACCATTATCAATGTACAACAACGCAAACGTATCGCATTACCCTTTACCGCATCATACGCTAATCTCCTTTCCGTAATTTACGTTTTTCTCAACTGTGCCATTGACATTCTTCGTTTGTTTCAGGAAACCCTCGGCATGCGACCTATCGTTGCTGCGGCATGCATGTTGATAATTGCATTTGCATTGGTTTTCCCGACATTCTTAATTCAACAATGGATGAAAAAAAATCAGGACATTATCGATTATACTGACGGTGACCCGAAAAAAATCAAAGAACAGCGCGGTGCTGTCGGTGAGTGGATTGAAACAATTATCTTTGCTCTGTTTATGGCGCTTTTTATTAAAGCATATGCCGTTGAAGCAAACAAAGTTCCAACAAACTCAATGTATCCGACTATTCACGGAGCCGCATATAGTGATATTTCAGGCAAAGAACATGATTACCCCTATCAGGCACAACAACGCAGTATTTGGCTTATCAGAAATGCCGGATACCGACAAAACCCCAACCAGTTACTGGCGAAAAAAGTACGAGGTGCTGATTTTCTCCTTGTTAATAAATTTATCTACGGAGCATGGGTCCCCGGAACTTTTATTCCTTTTCCGCAGGCAGTAATTGATGTTTTTAAATTCCGCAAACTGCGTGACCCGCGACGCGGTGACATTATCGTCTTTTCATATCCCTATAACGAAAAACGTCCGTTTTTCATCAAACGATGCATTGCATTACCGGGAGAAACCATTCAGGTATCAAATTACCGTGTCTTTATAAATGGGAAACGCCTTGATGACCGTGCATGGATATCACTCACCGATACCGAGTATGACGCATGGGTGGAATCAATGACCATAAACGGGCACTATCAGGGAGTTAAAACAAATGATATGTATATGCCGCCGAAACTTCAAAACGAATACTCAATAAGTAATATTATTGCCCGCGGCTATTTCGATCGATCAACCGGCAAGCTTATTAAAAATAATAAATCAGACCATGTTATTCTTACATTTGATCTTGCCAATTTCGGACCCTATACATTAAAAGATGATGAATTCTTTATGATGGGCGACAATCGTGACGAAAGTTTTGACAGTCGCGCCTGGGGACCAATACACCGTAAGTATATTCGCGGAAAAGCATTTTGGCGATACTGGCCGATTTGGCGTTTTGCCCCGGTTAAATAGTTTTGTGGTCTAAACAATTATCTTTATTCCGTCGATAGTATACATATTGATATGACACGATTAAACAAATCGCATACACCAAATAAATTTATTATCTTCCGCAGAACGAATCGACGTATTAAAAAAACCGCTCAATTCATTGAACTGATAATTGTTGCAGCAATAGCGGCTTTTTGTATTAAAGCGGTTTTATTTGAACCTAGTATTGTCCCAAGTAATTCAATGATGCCCACTATTTACGGCTGTACATGGGAAAGTATTGACGGTCAGCGTGCTCCACGTAACCAAAGAGACAATACCCCTGAATACCAGTATACTTTAATACAAGCAGCTAAAAATTATCTCCGTACGCGCGGTGAAGACCCTGAATCTTTCCCGATTTTTAAACCCTGGCCGAAACCCTCTCTTCTGAAAAAACGTGTCGGTGAACGTGTTATTGTAAATAAGTTTGTTTTCGGTGCCTGGTTCCCCGGAACACTGATCCCCGGCATACATCTTGATTGGATACGCCTGCCCGCACTGAGAAAACCAAAACGTGGTGATTTAATTGTTTTTACACCAAACGAAATTCGCGGTGACCGGAATAATGAAATCTGGGTAAAACGCGTAATTGGACTACCGGGAGAATATTTTTCGTATTATAATAAAACTGTTTATATTAACGGAAAACCTCTTGATGAAAGCGAATGGATGACACTGCCAAAAGACAATTATTACCGTGATGACGGCATAGAGAATGTCGTACGGGAACAGTTCTATATTCCGCCTGCTTCATATTATGTGCTTGGTGATAATCGCAACGGCAGCTATGACAGCCGTGCTATTGGACCAATCCCCGAGCGAAACATTCGTGGAATGGTTGTGTTCCGTTTTTGGCCGCTGAACCGCTTCGGTCCGATTCATTAATTCCGATTCACCTTATCACTATATTTATACATAAAATTGCACTATTATTTATCTATATAAAATCATCTTAGCCGTAATAGAAAGCGGGCATACAAATATGCCCACTGATGTCCGCGCTATTTTTTTTTGTTACAATCTATTACAACTTATAAATTATCGTATTATACAAATAGAAACAAATCGTATCCATTACATACGATATACAGCATACTCATTTGTATGTATGAAAAACCCCCTCGTATTATTTCTTTATCTATTACTTTAATCTTTTTATATAGTATATACGATATAAATAATCACTCATTAAAAAGCCATGCTCATTTGACGGAGCATGGCTTTTTTTATTTCTATTTTGTGTTTTTATATCGACTTCTTTTACTCTTTACTGTTTCTGCAGTATAATAATTTTAATCATTCTTTTCTTTGTCTTTAATATCGCTGCAATCATCATATTGTTTTTACCGTATCATACAGTAGCAAGATGTCCTCCCCCTGTATTAATCACTGCATTAATCATTCGTAATTTCCGGTATCATTACAATATATAAATCTGCAGCCCCTTACAATCAATATGATATTATCTTTACCGTAATAAAAAAGCGGGCATACAAATATGCCCGCTTTTATTTTTATTACACTTTTTAAATGCACCGTATCACATAAACAGAAAGATACCGCATACTATACAGCACATTTATAAAAAGCCATGCTCATTTGACGGAGCATGGCTTTTTGTATTTTTGTTTTATATTTTTATATCGACTTTATTTACCCTTTACTGTTTCTGCAGTATAATTATTTTAATCATTCTTTTCTTTATCAGCCATCCGTGCTTCGTATACCGTTAGCGCACA
>Ga0256845_1000094_pt1 | contig 77492 bp, 59 predicted proteins | sample RiftiametaG_FD_189101 | JGI IMG/M metagenome (GOLD analysis project Ga0256845, IMG submission 189101) | Tube worm associated microbial communities from hydrothermal vent at the East Pacific Rise, Pacific Ocean - Riftia | ecosystem: Host-associated > Annelida > Integument > Unclassified ...
TGACGATGAACATATTTTAAATGCAAAAAGCGAAATTGAAACAGCATTTTACAATGCCCTTTCTTATCCAAAAGGACCTGTTCATATTAATGTTCCTTTCAGAGAACCTTTGTATGATACCGAAGAGATTAAAATAGTTCATAACTCTGTCGATATATCGAATAATCTTAATATTGAAACGGATAAACTGGATAAATTGATTGATGCCGTAACCGATGCCGATAAAATTATGCTTATTGCAGGCGTTCATCTTCCCGAAAGGGAAATAAACAACTTGGCAAATTTGCTTGCAACCGATAAAAATTTTGTGGTGCTTGCCGGTGCTACATCAAATATTTACGGCGAAGAAATTATTAATATTTACGACATTGTTTTAAAAAATATAAAAAATGCCGAAGTTGATAAATTTAAACCGCAAGTATTAATAACCATTGGTGGCAGTGTTGTGTCAAAAATTGTAAAACAGTTTTTGAGAGATACCGATAATCTTATCCACTACGATATTGATGTAAATCCGCAAAAAATTGATACTTATTTTTCACTTACCGATACCATTGTTTCGCATCCCGAAGATGCACTTAAATATTTATATGAAAATATTGAACCAGCCGACGGTTTTTTTAAAAATATTTGGATAGAAAAACAACGCTTTGTAAATGAGCAATTTAAAAATATTTTTTCTGTTGATAAATTATTTGATTTAGCAGTTTTCAGTAGTTTTTTTGATAACTTAAACGAAGAGATAAATCTGCATTTGGCAAACAGCACTCCGGTAAGGTATGCCGAGTTTTTTGCAAAAAGTGAATTGGTAAATTATTATTGTAATCGTGGCACCAGTGGCATCGACGGCTCTTTAAGCACAACAGCGGGGGCTGCATTGGTTTCAGATACATTAACAGTGTTAATTACCGGCGATATAGGTTTTGTTTACGACTCTAATGCCTTTTGGAACAGACACATACCAGATAATTTAAGAATTTTGCTTATAAACAATTCGGGCGGTAATATTTTTAAAATTATTCCCGGACCGGGAACAACAAACCAGCTTAAAGATTTTTTTGAAACAAAACAAAACGCAAACAACGAGTTGCTGTGTAAAGCATTTAATATTAATTACTTGTCGGCAACAAACAGTAATGAATTAAAACAACAACTTAGCTCATTTTTAGATTTAAATGCAGGAGCAACAGTTTTGGAAGTTTTTACCGATGCAGAATTAAATGTGGAGATTTTCGAGAAACTGAATAAATTAACAAACTAAAATAATAAGCCCAATCCAAATCCTTTTCTTTTTTTTAAAGTTTCATCTGATTTTAAAATCTGACTTACTTTATTTTGCATTAATAAAACTTTATCAATCTCTTGTGTTAAGAATTTTATGTGTTGATTTAACATAAAAAAACGAAAGATATTTATATCTTCTTTTTCTCTTGTTTCAATTAATGCTTTGTAATAATCGGCTTTGTCTTCTTTAAAAACGATAGACAAAGGTAAATCGAAACTATTTTGAATATAATTCATTATCAAACGTGAAACTCTGCCGTTTCCATCGGCAAACGGATGAATGGAAACCAAATTAAAATGTGCATCGAATGAGGTAATTAAAATATCATCCGAACTATCAATATTATTTAGTTTATTATTCAATTCATCGCAAAATCTTCTCAACAAAACGGGAACTTTCTTAAAATCGGGAAAATTTGTTTGCCCCGCATAAACATTTACCAATCTTAAATCACCGTTACAAGAATTAAAAGAACCGGATATTGTATTATAATCCCCACCTGTATTTTTCATTATCAGTGATGCTGTTTTTTTTATAAAATCAATAGATAACGGTGTATTTTTAATTGAGTTGTTAAGAATAAATTTTAATGCATCAAAATGATCCTTTTGCATTAGATGATGTAAAAGCGGCTTGCCTTTGGCTGTAATTTCTTCGGATAAAAACAAATCGGTTTCTTCTTGTGTTAGTGAAGAACCTTCAATACTTGTTGAATGATGAACAATAGCATATTGATTAAATTGTTGCCAATTTAAAGATTGTTCAATATTAAGCTCTATATATTGATTTGTCAGAATATTTATCTTTTTCAACAACTTTTCCATTATATTCTTTATCACCCTTTAATTATTATTAAACATCTTTTAATCATATTATCCGCTTGTAAATTTAAAGATAATTATAATCCAAAATATGATAAATCGATTAATCTTTATACGCCGAATAAAAAATTAAGCTCTGTGCTCGCCAAGCCATCATCAAAATTACAATTATGTATGCTAAAACAGGAATAGCCATTTCTCCCAAATTTGGAGAAAGAGTCCAATAAATACCTACTCCGTAAGTGGCAAGAAGAATAAGCGGAATGCCGGGCATTTTTTTGCTACGTGTGAAAAATGCCAAAATATAAGCAATATGTCCTGTTAAAAATGCCACAAGACCAAATACAAAAAAGTTTGGCGACCATTCTAACAACATATCACCGATTACGGAAAACAACAACCCGTAAAAAATATATTTCCGGTATCTGTTGTCACGTGGTAATAGTAATAAAAAAACTACAACCGGAACAGGCTTTACTATTAATCGCAATAAATAATTGCCGCTATACTGCCCAAAAAAATATAAACCTATTGCAAGAATTGCTAAAAGAGCCAATAACTTCTGTTTCATAGTTTTTGTGTTGAATTTTTATACTACTAACAACTAAAATTAAAAGTATTTTTTTATAATTCAAATTATTACACAGTTTAAAAATACTAATGATTTTAAAAAACGAGTAATATTCTTATTTTTGTATATAAACTTTTACAACAATGACTAAATTAAAAATATCCTGTAAAGTAATTTTATTACTATTTCTGTTTATCTCCTTTTCGGGATGCAAAGAAAAAGACAAACCGGAAGAACCACCAACAAGCGGAACCTTTATTGATTCGCGAGACAATCACGAATACAAATGGATAAAAATAGGCGACAACATTTGGATGGCAGAAAATCTTGCATATAAAACAAATTCGGGATGTTGGACTTATGACAACAGCGACACAACACTTTCAGCTTACGGCTATTTATATACATATGCAAGTGCAACAAATGCCGTGCCCGAAGGTTGGCATATTGCCACAGGAACAGAATGGGATGCTTTGATAAAAAACTTGGGCGGATACGAAATTGCAGGCGGAAAACTTAAAGAAACAGGAACAAAACATTGGCTTTCGCCAAACGGAGAAGCTACAAACAGTTCAGGATTTTCGGCTTTACCCGGAGGATATCGCAGTTATTACGACGGAGCTTTTTACACAATGGGCGAATACGGCTACTGGTGGTGCTATGCCGAAGACGATAAAACAACAGCTTCTGTTTATGTGTTGAATTACGAAAACAGTCTTGTTTTTAGAAACAACAACCGTAAAGACTACGGCTATTCGGTAAGATGCGTTAAAAATAAGTAAAGTTAACAATCTATTTGTCAACTAATTAACACCTCTAACTCTTTTTGCGAAAAGGGCATATAACTTTGATTGTTTTTAAGAGTAATCTCAGGATTATAGTTGTTTATTTTATAATATTTACCAAATCGTTGTTTCAACTCTTGTAACTGTTCAATTGTATGCAATCCTTTTATTACTGTTGTTCTGAATTCATACTCAACACCGGCATTTTCAATTAACTTTATTGATAATAATATATTTTTAAAAACAGTATCAGTCACAGTGTTTCCCGTTGCCGCATTATAATGTTCAATAGTGAGCAAATGCTTAATATCCATAGCAACAGCATCAATTAAATTATTAGAAAAAATAGTTTCCAATATTTGCGGATTTGTTCCGTTTGTATCAAGTTTTACTTTTAGATTCAAATCTTTAATTTGTTTTATAAAATCGGGTAAATCGTTGTGCATTGTAGGTTCACCACCTGTTATACAAACAGCGGTAAGAAGTTTTGAGTATTTTTTTAAATAATCGAAAACAACCGTTTCATCAATTACTTTGGTAAATTTTTCGGGCAACACCAATTCGGGATTATGGCAAAAATCGCATCTGAAATTACAACCTTGCGTAAAAATAACAGAGCTGATGTTTCCGGGAAAATCAATTAAACTTTGTTTTTTAAAACCTGCAATCTTCATTTATTTTTAAATTTTATAAATTATACTAAATATTTACGGCGTGAATTTACTTAAAAAAGAAATTCACGCCGTAAAATAATTTAAAATCAAAAGAATATTAATTATTTCCCAATATCAAAGGCAGCCCGTCTTTACTGCTACCAACAATTACAACCTTTGCATTAGGCGATTTAGCAAGTTCAAGAGTAGCTTCAATACCACGCATTTTTAATAATTCGGGTGTTAAACTTGAATTAATAATTTTATTTGCACGAGCTTCACCATCGGCTTGAATTCTTTTACGCTCAGCTTCTGATTTTTCTTTTTCAAGTTTAAATTGATATGCCAATGCTTCTTGCTCCTGAGTAAGTTTAAGTTCAATAGCTCTTTTAATATCGGTAGGCAAATTAATTGAACGAATCAAAAGAGCTTTCATTTCAATATTGTTTTCTTTTAATTTCTCACCTGCTTCATTTATTATAGCTTGCTCAACTTCCGACCTTTTTGTTGAATAAATTTCTTCGGCAGTATATCGTCCTGCCACCTGACGCACGGTTGAGCGAATTTCGGGAATTACCAACAATTGCGAATAATCAAGCCTGAAACCTTCGTAAAGGTAACCTATTTTGTTATAAACAGGATAATAACGAACAGTCACGTCAATATTAAGTGACAAACCGTTTTTATCAAGGACATCCATTGTTTCTTCGCTTTTTTGTTCTTGAACATTAAAAACATACATTTCGTTCCATGGAGCTATAATATGAAATCCCGGACCATAAACATTATCTTTATCTAATCCTGTTGAAAAAGGACGAAATAAAACTCCTCTTTCGGTAGCATCAAGGGTAATAAACAACTTATTACCCAAAATAACCAAAATTAACAACACTGCCATTCCGGCTACAATTAAACCCTGTGTTTTTTTCATTTGTTTATATTTTTATATAATTTATAAATTCTTAATTAACTTATTTTATGATGCAGGTAGCTTAAACACTACATAATGTTTTAATTTAGGAACAATACTCATTACCGGAATTTTTGCATTTTTAATAATATCCTGAGCAAACGAGCCTAAAAATGATGAAATAATTTCAAGTTGCTGATGGGTTGTAATTAAAACTATATCACCTTGTTTTTCTTCAATATAATTAAGCACTCCATCAACTCTATCCGAAACTTTAAGCAGACTAGCCGAGACATTTATATCATGCTTTTTAATATAATCGACAACTATTTTTTGTTGCGATTCCAACTTACCTATAATTGCATCATCACTAATAGTATAAGCAGATACTATAAATATTTCGGCGTTAAAATCTTTGGCAAGTTGCACTGCATTTTTTACTTTTTCGGTTGTTTCTTTTGTAACATCAAGCGGAACAATTATTCGTTTAACCTCTGTTTTAGGTTCTTGTTTAAGAGTAATTACCGGACATTTTGCTTCGGAAACAACTCTAAGAGCATTTGTTCCGATAATTCTTTTTTTGATATTATCGGCAGTGCTTGTTCCCATAACAATAGCCGAAATATTAAGTTCTTCGGCTGTTTGCAAAATAGTTTCACACAATCTGCCTTTTTTTATAATACAGTTTACTTTATATTTTGAAAAATCAATATGTTTTTTTGCGAAATTTTCAAGATGTTTTTTGATTTTATCAATTAAAGAGTTTCTCTCTTCTTCGTTAAAAGATTCAGACCATATAGGATCAACTCCTTTAATTACATTTAATATTGTTACTTCACTGTTGTCTGCATTATTTAACATTTTTGCAGCCATCTGCAATCCATAAACCGATTTTTCCGAATAATCAACGGGAATAAGCAAATGTCTTGTTGTTGTATCCATAATTCTTATATTTTAAATTCTGAGATATACAAAAATAAAATTTAATTAATATTATAACTTAATTATTCTAAATTAATTATTAAAGATATGGATATTTTTACTAACAATAATACTATTATTCTTATCTTTTAAGTTATTTTTACAAAAAAAACGTTATTACAGAAAAATAAATTTGCTATGAGAAGAATACCCGAATCGGAATTGATAATAAATAAAGACGGAAGTGCTTTTCACTTACACTTATTACCCGAAGATATTGCCAAAACCATAATTTTAGTAGGCGACCAAAATAGAGTTGAAATTGTTGCTAGTTTTTTTGATACGGTTGAGTTAAAAAAACAAAATAGAGAATTTAATACTTGCACAGGCATTTATAAAGGTAAAAGAATAACTGTTACTTCCACCGGTATAGGCACCGATAATATTGATATTGTTGTAAATGAGTTTGATGCTCTTGCAAATATTGATTTCAAAACAAGAACAGTAAAAGATACTTTAAAAAGTTTAAACTTTATAAGAATAGGAACAAGTGGTGCTTTGCAAGAAGATATTCCTGTTGATACTCCGGTGATAAGCGAAATGGCAATAGGATTCGACGGTCTTTTGAATTTTTATGCTAACCGCAATAAAATCAGCAATGCCGATATTGAAACTTCTTTTAAAAAACATTTAAATTGGAATAAACAACTTACTTCTCCGTATTTTGTTGATGCTTCGTCGGAATTATTACAAAAAATAGGTTTCGATATGCGAAAAGGCATGACTATATCGGCACCCGGATTTTACGGTCCACAAGGTCGAGTATTGCGTCTGCCTATTCAAGACCCCGATATTAACGATAAAATAACATCGTTTGATTATATGGGTAAAAAAATTACAAACTACGAAATGGAATGTTCGGCAATTTACGGACTTTCTAAATTATTAGGTCATAATGCAGTAACCGTTTGCGATATTATTGCTAACCGCATAAGAAAAGATTACAGCAAAAATTATAAAATATCAATGAAGGCTCTTATTGAAAAAGTATTAGACAGAATTGCGGGGGAATAAAATAAGTTGAAGGTTAGATGCTAGAAGCTAGAGACTAGAAGTGAAAAGCTGGAAGTTTACAATCTAACATCTAACAGTCTATTAAACTAAAACATTATGAAAGAACAAGATATAGCAATATTATTAAAACTGCTTGAAGACTCTGATACAGAAGTTATTACTACTGTAAAAAATAAACTTATTGAATATGGAGAATCGGCTGCTCCGTATCTTAAAAAAGCATATGATGCTTGTGAAGAAATTACTATACAACACCATATTGAAGATATTATTCTAAATATTAAAAAGAATAAAATTAAAACCGATCTTAAAAATTGGAGTTTACATTCTTCCGGATATAATTTATTGGAAGGATTATTTATTGTTTCTCAATTTCAATATCCCGATTATGATTTTAATCCGACAAAAAAATTTATTGATGCTATAAAAAAAGATATTTGGCTTGAACTGAATGATGATTTAACAGCACTGGAAAAAATAAAAATTATAAATCACATACTTTTTGATATTTATAATTTATCAATATCACAATTAAACAACAGCCAATATTTTTTTATAAACAGTATATTTGAAAATAAAAAAGCAATATCTACATTATTCACTATTTTTTATGCTGCCATTTGTCAACAATTTAACTTACCTGTTTATGGAGTTATTATGCCTGATAATTTTATTTTATGCTACAATAATACTATTCAGAATGATTTCGAAAATTTTAACAGTGAAGTATTATTTTATATTAATCCCGCAAATAAAGGTATTGTTTTCGGGAAAGATGAAATTGATAATTACTTGAAAAAGCATAATATAGATTTAAATCCCGCCTATTTTTCACCTATTGAAAACAGACTTTCAATAATAAACCTTTTAGAAAATATAATAATATTTTGCCATATTCGAAAAGAGAAAACAAAAATTAAAGAATTTAGTTCGTTATTAAAAAATATTTATATTTGATGCGTGAATATTTATAATATGTTCTATAATAAAAATTAATATAAAAATGACTGATAAAAACGAAACAAACAAACAAACATCTGAAGAAATTGATTTACTTGAGCTTTTTTCAAAAATAGGAAATTGGTTTAGTAAATTAGTTTCAAGACTTTTTGATATAATAATAAAGATACTTTATTTTTTTGTAAGAAATGCAGTATGGCTTGTTATGTTTGGTATAATTGGTGCAGTTACCGGTTTTGTAATGCACAAAACTTCAAAATTATTTTACAAAAGCGAATTAATCGGGTTTTCTCACACAATAGACAATATTGAAGTAATAAGAAAAGTAAATAATTGGAATTATAAATCATCATTCACACAAAAAGAACTTAATAATATAAGAACCATAGGAGCAACCTATTTGTTAGACATAAATGATGACGGCATATGGGATGTTATAGAAGATATTAAAGACATAAAAAATGAAATAAGAGATACAAATATACTTAGACAACGAATTTACGGTAATTTTTGTGTTATAGTAGAAGTATATGATACAACTTTAATTCCTAAAATCAGAACACAACTATTTAATTATCTTGAAAACACAAAAAGAATAAAAAATTTAAACAAAATACGCATTGCTCAACAAAAAGCACTTATTTCAAAAATACAAAAAGAGATAGCAGACTTAGACAGCTTAAAAAAAGTTGAATACTTTAAAAAGAAACAATTTACAGCTCAAGTGGGTGAAATGCTTTTAATAGGAGAACATCAACCTAATTTATACTATAACGAAATATTGGAATTAGTTGATAAACAACAAGAAGTAGAAAAAGAACTGTTTCTTTTTCCCGACCCTTTTGAAATTATACTTGATTTTTCCGTTCCCAGCAAAGAAGTAAACAATATTAATAATCTAATTATCAAATATTCAATAATCTCTATTATTATAGGATTCTTTATTATCTTATACTTTGATAGACGAAAATATTTTATTAATTATGTAAAAGACGCATACGAAGAGAAAGAAAAATAAAAAAATCACAAGTCAAAAGTGTCGGAACATCCGGCACTTTTTTGTTTTCTTACAATCTCCATTAGTGAGAAAACAGATTTTACAGAAGGTATTTTAATAAACCTTCGTAAAGGGAAAAGTATATAAAATAAGATATTGTAAGGTTGTTTTATTTTACAATTCAAATAAAGCGACAGCTTATAAAACCCGAATTTTGAAATTAAAAATTGTTGAATATTTGTTTCGTGCATAAGGCTTCGATAACCATCACTTAAATAATTTACTATTTCTTTTTTCAGATACGTTTCGGATAAAATATGAATAAGTGCATACGATGCATATTGCTTATTGTATTCGGGTAAAATTCTTATTTCAGATATGTTTGCTTCAACATTACCGTAAACAAATATTACCGAATAACCTACTAATTTATCAACATTAAAAACTCCGTATAAATGAATAATATCACTAAAATCGGAATAAACCGATATTTTACGCAAATAATCTTCTTTACTTTCAGAAATTACTCCATAATATTTAATAATTTTTGAATATATTACATATCCGTATTTATAAAGTTCTTCTGCCGAAATTCTTTTTATGCTATTTGATGAAAGTCCCTTTTTTATCTGATTTCGCACCTTTGATTTCGGATAGTCTTTTATTTCATAATGGTCTGATTTTACCACAGCATACCAATCGTGATTATCCGGTAAATTATTATTTTTATACGACCACCATACAAGTTTTCCCGATAATTCGGAAAAAATATTCTTTATATTCGGCTCAACACATGGTTTTTCACTAACAACAGGTCCGAGCGGCACAACAATTTGTCCGTATTCTCGCAAAAGCAAATCACCGTAACGCAAATATTTTATATTTTGCCTTTGTAATAACTGTTCAAACCTGTCTGTGAAATTCATATAAATTGTAATTATTTTTTTAAAATAAAAAATCCTATTAACGACCCTGTTCCGTATGAAAAATGCAAAATAACAAAAGCAGCAAACAGATACAACGGATTTTGTTTTTTTATATTTTTAAAGGCAATTACTCCTATCAATAATGTATATAAACCGGCTGATAATAATGCCGGCAGATAAAATATATTACCAAACAACAATCCGGCAATCACAGGTAATAAAAGAGATAAAACAAATATTGCAGGAACATAATGCCTTATCCGCAACGAACTGAATTGCTTGGTTATAAAAACTGTTTTTGTTATCCACAATCCATTGTCGTAATTATTCTTAGCCAACTTAGTAAAGGATTCACGGGCAAAATATGTTACTTTAAGTTGTGGATTAAGCCATATTTTATAACCACTGTTAATTATTCGACTCGAAAGCTCAATGTCGTGATTTCGTATAAGTTTTTCGTTGTATAGTCCCACTTTATCAAATATGCTTTTTTTGTATAACCCGAAAGGCACAGTATCAACTTGCATTAATTTATCTGCTCCTACCCGAAAAGTTGAATTACCTACTCCAAATTTATGTGTTAAAACAAATTTAATAGCTTTGGTTTTCGGAGTGCTGTTTTTAACTTCCGTTTTAATACCACCACCAACAACATCTATATCAGGACGTTGTATTAAATTATATAAATTTTCTAAATATCCTGCCGGATAAACGGCATGAGCACCGGCAATTAAAATATAATTACCTGCTGCATTTTTAATACCTATATTAAGAGCAAACGGCGTTTTTTGGTTAGGATTATTTATCAACTTTATTGCTTGATACTTTTGTTGCATCTGCTTTACAATAGAAATTGTATTATCAGTGCTGCCTCCGTCAACAATCAAAATCTCAATATCTTCAATATCAAATCCGTTATTAATCAATGACAATGCACAATCTTGAATATATTTTTCTTCGTTATATGCAGGTATTACTATACTTATTTCCATTTTAATTTATTAATTAAACCATTAAGTTTTTTTTGAAACATTAAGCAGTTAAAAAAATTAAGATTTACTTTATCCACAAATGACACTAATTGATACTAATTTATTTATCTATTTCGTTGCAAGTTCGGCTTCGATAAACTCAGCCTCCGTAATAACTTTCAACTTTATAAATTTTTAATTTTCAGCTCATTATCGCATTAAATTATTATACAATTGTATCAATTTTTTCTCTTGTGTTTTCCAATTCCATTTTTCTTGTGTCAATCGTTTCCCGTTCTCTGACATTTTCAATAATAAGCCTCTGTTTTTCAATAAATTAATAATTTTACTTATATCTTTTTCAATATTATTAATATCAACACAAATACCTGTTTGAGTATTTTCAACATAATCAATCAGTAAATCAAAACTATTAGTAACAACAGGTAAACCGTGTTGCATATACTCAAAAACTTTTGTGGGCAATGCCTCTTTATATCTCAAAAAAGGTGTTAAAAGCGAAATTCCCACATCGGCTTTGGCAAGATAATTCGGTATTTCCGCCGCATCAACAAAACCATGTAATTTTATATTATCTGTAAGATTCTCTTTTTTTATAAAATCTCTGATTTTCTCGTTTAACGACTGCGGGCGAACAAAACCAATTATGTCAAAAGTAAAATCTACACCTTTATATTTTAAATATTTGGCAATATTCAGCATTTCAAATATTCCGCGATATTCGTGAACTACACCCGCATAAACCAAACGAAACTGCTGTGAATCAAAAGTTTTATCCACTATATTCTTCTTCAAAGGCAAAGGGAAATTTAAAACAACAGTGCTTTTTCTTGCAGGATAATATTTTTTGTATGTCTCTTCGGACAATGCCAAAACAAGCCTGTTGTAAAACGGCAAAAGCATTTTTTCATACGCATAATACAACCAATACAAAGATTTACGCAACCAAGGTTTCAGATATTGTTTATCCAAAATTGTAAGCCTTACATTTTCATGAATATCGTAAATTACTTTTTTACCCGACAATCGCAACATTGCACCACAAAGCATTAATTCAGGGTCGTGAAAATGATAAACTCGTGCATTCTGACGCATTGCCGCCATATACATTTTAAATGTTGCAAAAATCATTCTCATCAAACGCGACTTCGGTAAAATTACCGATTCAATAGTTACACCGTCAATATTACGTGATTGTGTATTTGCGGCAAGTAAAGTTACATTGTATCCGGCTGCCACTAACGATTTACACTCTTTATGAAAAATGCGAATATCAGTTGCCGGATGCACCGATGTTAAGTGACATACTCTTTTATTTTTAATCATTTATTTGTCTGTTTTCTTAATATTTGCCTCATATTTTATAATTAAAAAAATATTCAGCATAGCTGCAACAGTATAACTCACAACCTCAATAAATACATAAAACTTTAAAAAATCAATAATCGTATTAAATTTTAAAAAATATAATAGCAGAATTAAGATAAAATAAAACATCTGCCATACCGATAAAATACCTATTTTTTCGAAAACCGTAAATATTACATTAAACGGCGAAACAATAAATTTTAAAGCAAATGCCCAAACCAACAACGATGCATACATTCCCGAATTACTCCACTGACTACCAAACACAAATCCAAACAACCATTCGCCGAAAAATTTTATTATCAGTATAAAAAATAACGAAATAACAAGTAAAGAGATAAATGTTCCGGTTGCATTTTTAACAATACTTTTTCGACTGTTTCGTTTTTCGGCAAAACTTTGCAAAAGCACCTGCGACATTGAAGCCGTTATCAGCGAAAGCGGAATAATAAGAATCATGCGTGCCAAATCAAAGTATCCGGTAACTTCACTCGAAAATTTACTGTTGATAATAATTATAGGCAAAAGCAAGCTAAGAGAATTTAACAGTGCGGGTATTCCGTTTTTAACGGGAAAATCTTTATATCTTACTGCTGCACTTTTCATTTCGTCAAGCGATAGTGTAAACGAAAAACCACTTTTAATTTTCAACAACGAACGCACTATAACACTCCCCTGTCCTATCAAATCACCAATAAACAATCCTGCCGCATAACCAAATTTCCCGATTGATATTTGAAAAAAACCTTCAAAAGAGCGTCGGATAATTTTATTTGTTGATGATACGGCAAACATTTTTTGACGTATCAAGTAGTAATTCAACGATTGTGAAACGCTAAAAACAAATATTGATAAAGGAATTATTATAAGCCAGTTAGAATATTTAACAGGAAAATTTGTTATTTCAACAGCTATATTTCCAAAAAACAAAAAAAACAGAAGCAAGATAATAGAAAAAGCAAAAGCAATAACAACAGATAGTTTCAATATATTTTGTCCCACTTCTGAACTGCGAGGTAAAATAATTGCCTGCTCATATCGTAACGAAACAACAGTAGCTAAAATCCCCACAATACTCATATACACGGCAAAAGCACCAAAATCTTCGGGGGAGTAAATTCTACGTAAAAATATTTGAAAAACTATTACTACAAGTTGAGCTATAAAAGTTCCCGAAACAAGAACTCCAAGATTTTTAAATATACTGCTGCTTATTATTTGTTTCAGGAAACTCATCATTTTTTATAAACCATATATACATTTAATAAATACCGCAAAGTCGCATAGAAATTTATCTACAAATTACACTAATTAACACTAATTTATTTTCTTATTTGTTGCCAATACCGGCTTCGAAAGTTTATACTGAGTTTATCGAAGTGCTCAGCCTCCACCACAACTTTTAACTTTATAAACTTTCAACTCACTATCGCATTCGCTACGCTAATTAATTTTTTGAACCATATAAGACATTTAAGAACATATAAATAATTTCGCTACGCTCAATTTCTTTCAACATTAAGAATTTCAGTTAATTAAGTTTTATTTTTACCACAAAGAACACAAAGTTCCATAAAGATTTTAACCACAAATTACACTAATTAACACTAATTTTAATTTATTCTTTATTGCCAATGCCGGCTTCGAAAGTTTATACTGAGTTTATCGAAGTGCTCAACCTTCGGCGGAACTTTCAACTTTATAAACTTTTTACTTTCAACTATTACAAAAACTCATCTTCGTGCATTGAATGTCCCAATGCCGTTAAAATAATAATTTTTAAATCGAGCCAAAGTGTCCATCTATCCATATATTTTTTGTTTACCAACACCTTGTCGGGAAAAATTACCTTATCATTATAATCCTGTGGATTTTCTTGTTTTGCCAACAAATCTTCTTCATACATATATTTTAGCGATGCAGCACCTGTTAATCCGGGTTTAAGTTGTAAAATCACCCTATCATTACCTGAAAGTTTATCGGCATATCCGGGAACATCGGGACGGGGACCAACAAAACTCATATCTCCGCGAATTATATTCCAAAGTTCGGGTAATTCATCAAGTTTGTATTTACGCATAAATTTACCAAAACGTGTTACACGATTTTGTTCACTTGCAGCTACAGTAGTATTTGATTTTATCTTTTTCATACTACGAAATTTATGCAGTTTAAACGGTTTCCCGTTTTGTCCTATTCTTATTTGTGTATAAACAACAGGCCATCCCATTGTAAACCCGACTATCAACCCGACTGTTATTAACAAAGGAAACAAAACAACCAAAGCCAATGATGCCAAAATGTAGTCAAACAATTCTTTTAAAAATTTAGCTCCGGACTTATTAATATTCATTATTGATTTAAGCTCTGTTATTTCTTGATGTCGTATTAAAAAAGCTAAAGAAAAAAGAAACAAAAATATAGGCACACTAAAAATACTGTTACCACTAAATAATATAAAAAACATTGATACAAATAACATCAATGAAAACAAAGGATATTTTGTAAAATACAATATCGTATAATATGATGCAATCATCAAGAAAAACAGTATAAACACCGTTCCCGTAATCCCTGAATAAAGTAATCCGGACAAAACGGGATTATGCGGGTAATCGAATTTTGACTCATCATTAAGATATTTTTTACCAAAATCCGATAAATAGTTAAATCCGTCACCAAAAAGTTTTTTAACCACACTACGTGATTTAAATAATTCTATTGCATAATTCCACCTATTGAAATGAAAAGCATCGGTATAAATTTCATCTTTATCAATTTTTATATTTTCTTTATTAATAACCGACGAATAATAATTATCAATTATTTTATTTGAAAAACTAATATTAATAGAAGCCGTAATAACAAAACCGGATATTATAATAATATAAATTATACTGTAAACTCTTAAATTTTTCGATAAATTATAAACAAACTCTGACTTATTGCCAAACAGAGATAATAGTTGCAAAAAAAGCATCAACACAAAAGCTAATAATAGCAAAAATACCGAACGATAAGCAAACGAAAATAAAATATTTAACAGTAAAACTGTTAAAACAGTATAACTGATTATTCTTTTATTACCTGTATCGGATTTTGATAATCGAGGCAATAAACCTATAATTCCAAGCATTGAATACAATGCAAAAAAGTTTTTATCAGCATTGAATGAAGTCCCGTAAGGAGTATGAGTAAGAATATGAACACCTGCTAACTGCAGTAAATATTTCACTAACCCCATAATTGCAACTACAAATGCCGAAATCCAAATTATTCGGGTAGTTTTGTTAAAAACATAAATAAAACCAAGTTTATTTTTTGATTGATAAGTGAGAATAAAAAATGTTATTAACAAAATAAAATTTACAAAATATTCGAAAATATCGCGTAAAGGTTTTTCATATATTTTATCGGAATTAAACAATGCAAAAACAAAAAATAATCCTAAAATCAAAAGAGGATTAAATGTTTTTAGAAACTCAAAAAGATAACCTCGCTTAAATATAATTCTATAATAAAACGCAATAACAAAAACTGTTAAAACAATAAAAACAGGAATAAAGAAATATTTAACACCCGGCAATACCATCCTAAAAAACCAAAGTGCCGTAACAATTTGAAAAAGTTGACTTAACAAACGTTTTTTATCAAAAAATTTAAAAAATTTATCAGTCATCTTTTTTTGTTATTTACTAATCTTAGTTATTAATTTAGACACTAGATATTAGACTACTATACTATTAGACGTTAGATATTAAACTTCTATTTTCTAGTTTCTAGTTTCTAGCTTCTAGTTTCTAGCTTCTAGTTTCTAGCTTCTAGTTTCTAGCTTCTAGTTTCTAGTTTCTAGCTTCTAGTTTCTACCTTCTAGTTTCTAGCTTCTAGTTTCTACCTTCCTATTCCGAAATATTTAAACCCTATCTTTTCCAGCTTTTCTTTATCTAAAATATTTCTTCCGTCAAATACAAAAGCCGGTTTCATCATATTATCATAAATACGCTGCCAATCATAATCTTTAAACTCATCCCATTCGGTTAAAATTGCAACTGCATGAGCATCTTTACATGCTTCATAAGGATTATTAACAGGTTTTAATTGTTCTCTGTTTTGTTGCTCACTTCTTGTATTAAGATAATCTACATCGGCAAACATTTGTTCAGGTTTTACCTTTGGGTCATAAACAACAATATTCGCCAAATCATCCATTAAAATATCGGCTACATACATGGCTGCTGTTTCACGTGTATCATTTGTATCTTTTTTAAATGCCCAACCCAAAAAAGCAATTTTCTTACCCGAAACAGTATTAAATAGTGTTGTTATTATTTTATCGGCAAATCTGTGTTTTTGATAATCATTCATAATAATTACTTGCTCCCAATAATCGGCAACCTCTTGTAAACCAAGACTGCGACAAATATAAACAAGATTGAGAATATCCTTTTGAAAACAAGAACCTCCGAATCCTACTGATGATTTTAAAAATTTTGAACCTATACGACTATCCGAACCAATGGCACGAGCAACCTCTTCGATATTTGCTTCGGTTTTTTCACAAAGTGCCGACAATGAATTAATTGACGAAACTCTTTGAGCAAGAAAAGCATTTGCCGTAAGTTTCGACAATTCTGACGACCAAACATTTGTAAGCAATATTCTGTCCTTAGGCAACCAATGAGCATATACATCAGCTAAAGCCTGCATTGCCTCGTGTCCTTCGTCAGATTCTTCGCCACCTATTAATACTCTATCGGCATTATGCAAATCTGCAATAGCAGTTCCTTCGGCAAGAAATTCAGGATTTGAAAGTATTTGAAATTTTACATGATTTCCTGTATTATCAAGAATTGAACGTAATGTTTCGGCTGTTCTTACCGGTAATGTCGATTTCTCAACAACAATTTTATCAGTTTTTGACACACGTGCTATCTGACGTGCACACAACTCAATATATTTAAGATCGGCAGCCATTCCTTTACCTTTTCCATAAGTTTTGGTTGGCGTGTTTACCGAAATAAAAATCATTTCTGCTTTGTCAATGGCTTTATCTATATCAGTAGAAAAAAACAGGTTTCGTCCGCGAGCCTCTTTTACCACTTCATCTAAGCCCGGTTCATAAACCGGCAACTTACTTAAATCTTTATCATTCCAATCGGCAATACGTTGCTCATTAATATCAACAACAGTAACATTTATTTCAGGGCATTTTTGTGCTATTACCGACATTGTAGGACCTCCCACATAACCGGCACCTATACAGCAAATATTTTTAATTCTTGTCATATCATTCTTTTTATAATTTCTTTTAAAACAGAAATTAAATTTCAATTATAATTTCAACAAAAATATATTTATTTTTTATAGAGACTCTATGCTTTTATAATTTTTTTATTGTTTTTCTGTTAAATTTATTAAATACTTTCCGTAAGCATTTTTACTTAAAGGTTTTGCCAAATTTAACAAATGCTCTACTGAAATATAATTTTTGTAATAAGCAATCTCTTCAGGGCATGCAATCATAAGCCCGGTTCGTTTTTGCAGTGTTTCAATAAAATTACTTGCTTCAATCAAACTTTCGTGAGTTCCTGTATCAAGCCAAGCATAGCCGCGTCCCATAAGCTCAACTTTTAAGGCTTTTTGTTTCAAATATTCTTGATTAACGGTAGTTATCTCAAGTTCTCCGCGTGCCGAAGGTTTTATATTTTTTGCAATATTAATTACACTGTTAGGATAAAAATATAATCCCACAACTGCATAATTCGACTTTGGATTTTCAGGCTTTTCTTCTATAGAGATAACATTTCCCGTTTTGTCAAACTCTGCTACACCATAACGTTCGGGGTCGTTTACAAAATATCCGAAAACAGTGGCTTGTTTGTCGTTTTCAACATTTTTTCGGGCTTTTTCAAGTAAACTTTGTAATCCGTGACCGTAAAAAATATTATCACCAAGCACCAAACAAACATCATCATCTCCTATAAATTCATCACCTATAATAAATGCCTGAGCAAGTCCGTCAGGTGAAGGTTGTTCGGCATAACTGAGATTTATCCCCCACTCTTTTCCCGAACCGAGAAGTCTCTTAAATCCGGGTAAATCTTCGGGTGTTGATATTACTAATATATCTTTTATTCCCGCCAACATTAATGTAGTAAGCGGATAGTAAATCATGGGTTTATCGTAAATAGGTAACAACTGCTTTGAAACTCCTTTGGTAATCGGATACAATCTTGTGCCGCTTCCGCCTGCTAATATTATTCCTTTCATATTTTTATTTTTATAAACTGATTATCTGTTTTTAATTTTACAATATTAATATATTATCCGATAATATAAAAACATAAGTTTAGACTGTTAGAAACTAGACTAATAGACGTTAGACTAATAGACGTTAGACTAATAGAAGCTAGACATTAAAGGTTAAATTGTTAAAAGTTAGAAAATTAAGATTTCTCACACAAAGACGCTAAGTCGCAAAGGAATTTCTCACTATCGTTCGAAATGATTACAAATAATTTATGCATAAACAATTTTCAACTCATTATTGCATTCTCCAAAGGCGGACAAGTTTTCTGCATTATTGCATTGTGGCATTATATCATTAAATCATTGTATAATTAAATCAAACCTCCCCTGCCACTACTTTAAACATTGTTTTAAAACCTTGTTTGTATGTTCTTTTAGTATCAAAATTCCAAAACCACTCTTTTTTATTTTTTAAATTGTCAAGCGGAGTATATATAAGCTGATTTACTTTACCGTCGCTAATACTTTGCCTATAATTAATTTCACTATAATCGGTAATAATACAACTTTTGCCTTTTGGTAAAGCAAATAAATGTTTTTGCTGAATAGTTTGTCGTATATCAATCAAAGCTGTATCGGTAATATTAAACTTTTTTTTAAGTAAATCACATAGTAAAATATCAAGCTGATTCAGTAAATTAAGAGAAATTACAAAATCATATTTGTTAAAATTCAGTGGTATGACATTAGTAACAATTTCTGCAAATTCATTAAACTTTTTTGCATAAGTAAGAGCATCAACAAGATTATTTGTTAAATCAGCTTTAACAAACTCAATATTTTTTTCGTTACCGTATTTCTTTACAAGCTGCTTAGGATGATTAATATCAAACAAATAGAGTTTATTATTTTTACATAAAATTTCATTAACAGGAACATCAAGCAACCAACCACTGCCGAGAATGGCAATATTTTTATCGACACAATCTGAAATAAAATTTAAAATATATTGTTTTGAATTATCAAGATGCTCTTTCCAATTGTTTTTTTCAACAAAATACCTGTTAATTATTCCGTTTTGATCCGTTTTATAATGGCTATTTTTTGTTATTTTAAAAAAAATATGTTGAAATGCATTCATAACATGATTAGTTGAACAAATAAATTGATATTATTATGTCAAACTTAAAGAAAAAATTAATATTTTAGACTTATAATTTTAATGAATGCGTATTTATTTAAAACACATATTAATTATACTGTTTATTTTTACTTCTTTGCAAAGTTTTTCACAACTTACACAAGAAGAAAAAAAGAAACTTAAAGAAGCTAATGAATATTTTCAATACGAAGAGTTTGACAAAGCACTTCCTCTGTTTTTATCAATAGATTCGGCTATAAATGATTATATAATAAAATATCGCATTGGAGCTTGCTACCTTAATACTAAATATGAAAAATTAAAAGCACTACCCTATCTTGAAGAAGCAAGTAAAAACAAAACCATTGAAATACCTCTGATTGTTCATTACGATTTAGGAACACTTTATCATTACACATACCGATTTGATGAAGCCATTGAGCAGTTTAACAAGTATATTGCCGAAAGCAAAAAACAAAAACCTATTGATAAAGAAACATTGGCAAATGCAAAAAGGATGATTACTATTTGTAACAATGCTAAAGAGATAACCACAAAAACATTTAAAGCCGAAATAAATATTCTTGAACATCCCATAAACACAATGGAATCGGAATATAGTCCTATGACTTCTGCCGATGATCAAACACTTGTTTATATGAGAACAATAGGTTTGGGTAAAACTGATTTTCCTGTTACTTCTATCATGATATCACACAAAGGTGCTGATAATAACTGGGAAAAACCTATGGAATTGCTTATTGAAAATCATAATAAATATAAAAATAAAGAAATTTCACTTGCAGGATTATCACCCGATGGACAGACAATTTTTCTTGATATAGGATACGAAGACGATAAAGATATTTACGAAGGTAAAATAGACGGTAATACAGTTATTGATATAAAAAAACTAAACAAAAGAATAAATTCAAATCACAATGAAGGACGCGTAAGTACTACTCCTGACGGAAATACACTATATTTTGTTTCAGACAGACCGGGTGGTTTTGGTGGAACCGATATTTATAAAAGTAAAAGAACCCGAAAAGGAGATTGGGATACACCCGAAAATTTGGGTAGTATTATAAATACCAAATATAATGAGAATTCACCGTTTATTCATCCCGACAATGTAACATTGTATTTTAGCTCAGAAGGACATAAAACCATTGGCGGAAACGATATTTTCAAAAGCACTTTTAAAAATAATGCTTGGAGTGAGCCTGAAAATCTGGGTTTCCCCAACAGCACAAAAGATGATTTATTTTTTGTATTGTGTGCAAACGGACAAACAGGATATTTTTCCACATCGAAAAACAACATCTATGATAAATACAATATTTTTAAAGTAAACTTTCAAGACCCCATACCACTTACTCTTGTCAAAGGTGTTATTAAAGCAGGAAATCCACCCAAACCGGTTGATGTTGACATAAAAGTTTACGATAATGAAACAGGGCAAAGAGTTAAATATGTTTATAATCCTGTTCCTAAAACAGGAAAATACCTGATGATATTTCCTCCTGCAAAAAATTACGATATTATTATCAGTTCAAAAGATTATTTACCTCAATTAATTAATGTTTATATTCCTTATCAAACATATTTTTATGAATTATACCAAGAAATTTGGCTTGAGCCTATAAATATTAATGATAAAACCGTAGGTGAGAAAGTTACTGTAAACAATATGTTTTACGATATGTATAAAACAGCAGAAGCTGATTCAATACTACTTGATGACCTGCCAAAACAACCAAAATATTACGACCATTTACTCGAATTAGTTGAAAATATAATACAAACAACTGATACTATGCACATAAATTATGTTGCATCCGAAAAAGTTTCCAAAAATGAAAAAGAGAGTATAGAATCGTTATTAAATTTAATTGAAGATGCAATAGAAACAACTGATGTTGTTACTTTAAATATTTTAGATGCCAATGCAAGACAAAAAGATAAAATTAAAGAAACCCATTTTTATTCGGAAGGTGATAAAAATAAATCATTGCAAATGACAGTTATAGGAGTTGATACTTTTTATACGGCACCACCTATAAAATCTAAATCTTCAAATCAATTTACACACAAACCTACATATTCATCTAAGGATGAATATAAGACCGGAATATCATTTCGCAATTCATCTGTTTCGCAAAGAAATTACATACATTATTATAAAATATATTATGATGTAAATAAAGATAAGATACCAAAATACGCATATAAAGATTTGGATGACATTTGTAAAATTTTAATAAACAACCCGAATCTTGGTGCCGAAATATATGGTTTTACTGATTCTCAAGGTGAAAAACAATTTAATCTGTCATTATCACGTAAGCGTGCTCAAAATGTTTTAAAATATTTTATTGACAATAATGTTGACAGACGAAAATTAATAGCTAAAGGTTTTGGTGAAGCAGCAGCCGGCAGCACCAACTCTAAATATAATCGAAAAGTTGAAATAAATATTTTTGAAATAAAAAAATAAATTTTATTAATGAATATAAGTAAACATAAATATAAATTATTTTTATTTCTGATTATTGCAATTACCGGAATTAAAAGCGGAATGTGCCAATATTCGGAATACGAAATAAAAGCTGCTTATATTTTTAATTTTGCAAAATTTATTAAATGGGATACACCTTCAAAACAATCTAATACTATTACTTTAGGTATATATAAAAACGACCCGTTTGGCGTTATTCTTGAAAAAACCATGACAGGACGAAAAGCAAACGGTAAATCATGGAAAATAATCAGAACAAACAATGTTGCTGATTTAGAAAAGTGTCAAATAGTATTTTTTTCTGATATCGAAAGATATGAATTACTGAAAATACTGGCTAAACTATCTGATAAACCTATACTTACCATTGGCGATGAAATAATGTATTTTTGTGATGATGGCGGTATTATAAATTTTACACCGCAATTTTCCGATTATCAATTTGAAATAAACAATAAAATAGCAAAATCACACAATATAATAATTAACCCCAAATTATTACTTCTGGCAAAAATTATTTCGAGCGACGAAGATGAATTTTAAAGATTTATCAATACGAATAAAAATCGTTTCCTTGCTTGGTGCCACAAGTTTGGTGTCATTACTATTGTCAGGACTTATATTTTTTGCATACGATAAATCACAATATGAAATTTCTACTCTTCGAGAATTAAATATACTTGCCGAAATTGTAGGCAACAATGCCGAAGCCAGTATTATTTACGAACATCAACTATCAGCAAATGAAATACTGGGAACATTAGTAGCAAACAAAAACATAAAAATAGCACGTATTTATAATCCAGATAGAACTCTTTTTGCTGAATATCTATCCGACAGCACTTATGCCGAAACAAATATAGATTTTATTGCATCAAAAGATACTTTTGCATTTCAAGACAACGCTTTATTAATAAACCGACATATATTTTTTGATAACGAAGACATAGGTTCTATTTTCCTGTATTCAGGGCTTGATGATTACTCACAACGAATAAATAACTTTATTAAAGTATTTATAATAATTCTTGTTACTGCATTTATTATTTCTTTACTAATATCTATTTGGCTGCAACAACTGATATCAAAGCCTATTATCAATCTCACAAATATAATGCAACAAGTATCTGAAAACAGTAATTATAGTGTGAGAATTAAACAAACGGGTAATGATGAAATAGGACAACTTATTACAGGTTTTAATACCATGATAAGCAGAATAAACGAACAAAATCATGCATTATCAATAGCAAAAGAACAAGCAGAAACTTCTGCTAAAATAAAAGAAGAATTTTTAGCAAATATGAGTCACGAAATAAGAACTCCAATGAATGGAATTATGGGTATGGCAAAACTACTTGCCGACACTAATCTTAATTCGGAACAAAACGAATATCTTGAAAATATTCTTATATCAACAAAAAACTTATTAACAATAATTAATGACATTCTTGATTTCTCAAAAATAGAAGCAGGAAAACTTGAATTTGAAAAAATTGAATTTAATCTTTTTGAACTATTAAACAGAATTGAACAAATTTATAAAGAACAAGCAAAAAGCAAAAATCTGTTTTTCAAAATCAATATCGGCGACCGTGTGCCTGAGTTTATTATAGGCGACCCAACCCGATTAAATCAAATATTACTGAATCTTTTGGGAAACGCAGTCAAATTTACTCAAAAAGGAGGTATATCATTAGTCACAAAAGTTATCAAACAAGATAAAAAACAAAGCACAATAAGTTTTGTAGTAAATGATACAGGCATTGGTATTACCAAAAATAAAATAAAACATATTTTTTCGAGTTTTTCGCAAGCAAGCAGTGCTACAACAAGAAAATTCGGAGGAACAGGATTGGGACTTACAATATCAAAAAAACTAACCGAGCTGCAAGGAGGAACATTAACAGTGGAAAGTACTGAAAATAAAGGCAGCTCTTTTTATTTAACTATTACTTATAAACACGGCAATGGCAATGTTATATCTAAAACAAAAAAACATTCAACTGCTGAATTTGATACTACAACAACTGACATTAAAATATTACTTGCAGAAGACAATGAAATAAATCAGCTTTTCGTAAAAAAGATATTGAGCAATAAATTTTCTGTTACTATTGCATCAAATGGAGTTAAAGCAATAGAAGCAATTAAGAAACAAGATTTTAATCTTATTTTAATGGACCTACATATGCCCGAAATGGATGGTTATGAAGCTACTAAAAAAATAAGAGAAATGTCAGACTCAAACAAAAGCAACATCCCTATTATTGCTTTAACAGCTGCAGCTATTAAAGGAGAAAAAGAAAAATGCATATCAGCCGGAATGAACGGATACTTGTCGAAACCATTTGATCCTGACGATTTATTCAGTATTATTTTTGATTTTTTGAAAAATAAAAAAATATTAGATGCCAATAAAACTGTTTCTTATACTAAGAAAAAAACTAATATTTCGGAAAATTATAAATATGTAGATTTAACTTATATCAAATCAATAGGTGAAGGCGACAATAATTTTCAAAATGAATTAATAGATATTTTTAAAAATCAAATTCCTGTTTTGATAAATCAACTTTCGGAAACATTAAAATCAAAAGATTATAAAAAACTTGGAGAGATTGCACATAAAGCAAAATCATCTGTAGCAATGTTGGGTATTGATACATTAAAACAAGATATGGAAACTCTTGAGAATAATGCTAAAACCGGAATTAATACTGAAAAATATACTGATATTGTAAATAGATTTATAAAAATATCAAAAGAAGTACTAATTGAAATTAAAGATTTAAAATTTTAATCTACTTTCTTTTGTTTTTTACGACAATCGCTACAAATACCATAACAATACAAAGCATGATGAGATAACTCGAATCCATGTTGTTTGGCAGCTCTTTCCTCTATTTCATCAATTCTGGCATCACTAAACTCAGTAACCTTTCCGCATATTGTGCAAATTAAATGATCGTGAGGTTTATTATTATATGCCTTTTCAAATTGAGCAATATTTTTACCAAACTGATGCTTTACCACCAAATTACATTCCAACAATATATCAATAGTATTATAAAGGGTTGCTCTACTTACCCTGTAATTTTTATTTTTCATATCAATATACAGAGTTTCAATATCAAAATGCTCCTCTTGCATGTATATTTCATCAAGTATGGCAAAACGCTCGGGAGTCTTACGATGACCATTTTTTTCCAGGAAATTAACAAACACTTCCTTTACTTTTTCTCTTATCGGATCTAATCCGAAATCTTCTTTTTTATTATTCATAAATAGACTAATTCAAAATAACTATTCAAAAATAGTTATATTTTTCTTATATGCGATAATTTATCAAATAATTTATCTATTAATAATAGATTTTTGTATTTTAACACCCTCAAAAACATTACAACAAAACACCATATAACTTAAAGAATGCTTAAAAATTTAAACATGCATAATTAATTATGAATAAAATAACACGAAAACTACTCCGATTAAGATTAAAATATTTAACAGGAAAACAATTTATCATAATATTAAGTGTTATTTTGGGAGTTATGTCAGGAATGGCTGCTGTTGTAATCAAAACATTTGTTCATTTTATATCAGGCTGGGTTAGTCAGTTTACTTCATCTACCGAGCATTTCAACTATTTTATAATAATATTTCCGTCACTAGGTATTTTACTGACAGTATTATTTGTAAAATATATAATAAAACATCCAGTAAGAGAAGGTGTCCCAAGTGTATTATATGCAATCTCAAAAAATAACGGTATAATACGTGCTCACAATATGTTTTCGTCAATAATAGCCAGTTCACTAACTGTGGGTATGGGCGGCTCAGTAGGACTTGAAGGACCTACTGTTGCTACCGGAGCAGCTTTTGGCTCAAACATAGGAAGAGCATTTCGTCTTAATTACAAACAGATAACCTTATTGCTTGGATGTGCTTCGGCAGCTGCTATGTCAGCAATATTTAAAGCTCCTATTGCCGCAATTGTTTTTGCTATAGAAGTTCTTATGCTCGACCTTACAATGGCTTCAATACTTCCTTTGTTGTTAGCTTCAGCATCAGGACTTGTTACTTCATACTATTTTATGGGACAAGATGTTTTATATCCTTTTGAAATAAAAGAGTTATATGAACTTAACCAAATACCGTATTATATTTTTTTAGGAGTATTTACAGGACTTTTTTCAATATATTTTTCAAAAAGTTATGTCAGTCTGGCTGAATTTTTTGATAAAATAGGTAATATCTATAAAAAATTAATGATTGGAGGTATTTCATTGGGTATTTTAATATTCTTTTTTCCAACACTCTACGGCGAAGGTTATCAAGATATAAATTCTTGTCTGTCTGGCAATTGGGATTATCTTTTTAAAAATGATATTTTTCAAATCTTTCAAGACAATATTTATGTTATAATGATTTTGTTATTGGCTGTAATTCTACTGAAAATTATAGCTACAAGTATAACATTCGGAGCAGGTGGTGTAGGAGGAATTTTTGCCCCTACTCTGTTTATGGGAGCAAATATCGGTATGCTTTTTTCAACAATAATAAATAAACTGGGAATACATAAATTACCAATAAATAATTTTGCTTTGATTGGAATGGCAGGAATGATAGCAGGTGTATTGCATGCTCCCCTTACGGGAATATTTTTAATAGCAGAACTTTCGGGCGGTTATCAACTGTTTTTCCCGCTTATGATTACTGCAACTTTTTCGTTTTTAGTTGTAAATGTTTATTCAAAACACTCTGTTTATGCAATTCAGCTTGCTCGCAGAAAAGAACTTATCACACACAATAAAGATAAAGCCATTTTAACATTAATGGATGTCAAATCACTTATAGAAACAAATTTCAATACTGTTGATGTTGACAGCACTCTCGGTGATTTGGTAAAAGTCGTTTCAAAATCGCAACGAAATATTTTTCCCGTTGTTGATAAAGAAAATAACATGCTGGGAGTAGTTTTCATAAACGATATTCGTGATATAATTTTCAAACCCGAATTATACGATACTACTTATGTCAGAGATTTAATGTTTATGCCTCATCCCATTGTTGACCCTGATGAATCAATGGAAGATATAGCCAAAAAATTCTCTGAAACACAACACTATAATTTACCGGTACTAAAAGACGGCAAATATGTAGGTTTTGTATCTAGAGCCAATGTATTTAGCACTTATCGTGAAAAACTTAAAGAATTTTCTGAATATTAATACTTAAAAAATTTGAACAAAATGGTGATTTGTTTTTTATATAAATAAATAAACACAAAAACACACCATTATGATTTTAGAAACATTTGGAACAATTTTCAAAGAAGAACACGTTAAAAATTTAAAAACAGGTATATTATCAAACACTCTTGTTTTAGAAAACTTAGGACAATTCCCGGGTTATTACGGAATAAATATACCAACTCAAAAAAATCCTGATTTTATATTTTTAGTTACCCAAAAACATGAACCTACCGAAAAAATATTGAGAATTACTCACAATATTAAAAAGAAAACAGGTATTAATTTTGACGGTTCACCTGCCGAATTAAACATAGCAAATAATAATTATCATGCTATAAGACTACGTGATTTTCAAGGATTTGAACATATATCTGAAATTCAAGAACATTACCGTGACGAAGGTATTCGTTTTGCAAAATCAAAAAAAATTGAGAATTCTGCTATTATTCAAATTAAAAAAATATTTAAAGTTGAGACACTAACTGATAAAATATTAAAAAGTCAAGAACAAAATATATATTACCTGAAAATTAATACTCAGCTTACATGGAGTCATTTCAAGAAAATAACAAATCAGGTAAGAAACAATATTAGAATCTCTCCTTTTGATGCAGCTTTGGGAATATTATATTCTTCCGAACTCACTGATTTTATTCGTATCTATTCCGAAAAAATAACAAATGATGAATTAGAAAAACTTCATTTGAAATATAAAGAAATAATAAAGCAATACTAATAAAAAAGATGAAAATATCAAGATGTATAATTTTTAACAATTAAGTAATTTACAAACATTCCATTTTTATTTTATCAATAAAAAACTATTTTTGGGGCTTTAATTTCAAAAACAGCTATAATGAGACGATTTTTTAATTGGTTCTTTATGCGGCTTGGTGGTTGGCAATATGTTGGAAATGTTCCTCAAGAAAAGAAATATATTGTTATTTCAGTTCCACACACAAGCATGTGGGATTTTGTTTGGGGTAAACTTGCATTTGAAAGCAAAAAAGTGCATCCTGTTATTTTTATAAAAAAAGAATCATTTATTTTTCCGTTAAGTGTTTTACTAAAATGGTTAAATGCAAAACCTGTAAGCAGAGGAGTAGGTGCTACCGGACTTATAGAACAAGTAATAAAACACTTTGAAGAAAATGATGAATTTGTTGTTTGTATTACACCCGAAGGAACTCGCGAAAAAGTAAATCGTTGGAAAAAAGGTTTTTATTTTATTGCCGAAAGAGCAAATGTTCCTATTTATCTTGGATTAATTGATTATAAAAATAAAATAATGTCAATAGGTGAACGGTTTGATATAAGCGGTGATTATAATAATGATATGAAAAAAATAAAAGAATATTATTTAAAACATAAACCGCAAGCTAAATATCCCGAAAAATTCAATTGGGATATTAAATAAATTGTTTAATTTTAAAACTTTTGGCAACCATTTTTAAATTTAAACATCTACTATTTGAAACTAAAATAAAATACTCATGAAACATCTACTATCACTACTATTGATAATATTATCAATAACAGCATTAGCACAAGACAAGATTATCAAAAAATCGGGAGATGTAATAAACTGTAAGGTTACTGAACTTGGTGCTATGCAAGTAAAATATTACTATTCCGACAACCCAAAATTAGTTTTCGGTATTGACAAAGCATTAATTGAAAAAGTGGAATTTGCAACAGGTGAAATTGTTGAAATGGGTAAAAATAGTTTCAAAAATGAAGAATACTATACTAATCAAAGCAAACATGCTATTAAAGTTAATTTCTTATCTCCGCTTGCCGGAAGCCTTGAATTAGTTTATGAACAAAGTATTAAGCCGGGTAGATCATGGGAAACATCACTTGGTATAATAGGTGCAGGCGTTGATGTTATGGAAATATCACCTTTTGGCTTTTACGGAAAATTTGCTTATAAATTTATTAAAAGTCCCGATTTTTATATACAAAATATGCATTATGCTCACATTTTAAAAGGAGGATATATTGCTCCTGAAATAGCATTAAGATATTTTGCATATGACAAACAAAATTATAATTATTATTACGGAAGTTATGATTCTTCTACTGAACGAACCGATAATTTTTCATTTGCCATAATGTTAAAACTTGGTAAGCAATGGGTTTTCGACGATGCTTTTATTGTTGATTTATACTTTGGTGTAGGTTACGGTTTTTGTAACAACGATGCTTATGATGTATTTAACTACGGTTTTATTGCCGGAGACAATGAATTTCCAATGAGTGGAACTGCCGGTATTAGAATCGGTTGGGGATTTTAAAGTAAAATATTTTTCAAAAAAAAGTCCGTATGATATTAAAAATTATGCGGACTTTTTTTTACTTTCCTATTCTTAAAATTAAGCCTCCGGTGAAATCTCCCGATAACATTGGTATTCTAAAACCTGCTCCACCACTTGCTCCTCCTGTACCTATTCCCACAAACAAACCGTCAAAATCCATAGGCAATAACATTCTTACTTGTAATCTTACACCTATTCTGTCTGACAATAAAATCTTTAATCCGGCTCCTACCGTAGCTGCCATACGCCACTCATCACTTGCATTTGTATATATACCATCTCCGTCAAAATCTACAGCATCTTTAGGATGAAATCTTACTACTCCAATAGTTGCTATTCCAAAAGGTTTTATAATATCATGAACATCTAATTGATGTAAAACACCGGCTTGATAATATTCAACTGCCAAATCTAATTTCTCATCTCCTAAAAAACCTAAACCTCCGTTACGTATATAACTGAATTTTGTATCGGTTCTGTTATACATAAGTTCAAAAAAAGTATTGGAATACCCTTCAATACTTATTATCCCTCCGTAGTTTGCATTATCATCAACCGGAAAATCACCTGTATATGTTTTAATTTTTCCATTGAGCATATAACCACCAAAACCCGTAATTTCAATATTTCGTTGTGCAAATGTTACAGAAAACGACAATAACCCTAATAACAAAATAAAAATTCTCTTCATAGCTTCCTATAGTTTATACATTGTTTTACTAATTACAATTTAAAATAACAAAAGTTTTATAGAAAACAGCAAAATTACAATTACAAGAAACCATCGAACAAATCCGACACCTTTATTTATTGCAAATTTTGAAGCAACAATACCACCAATAACATTTCCTATTGCCGAAATTAATCCCAACTTATAATTTACCTGATTATTTAAAATAAATACAGTCAAAGCAAACGGACTATACAAAAATACTATAAAAACTTTTAAAGCATTAGCTTTAATCAAATCGTAACCAGCACTTAATACCAAAGCCGACAATAAAAAGATACCCACTCCAATATGAATAAACCCACCGTAAACTCCAACAGCAAAAAAAAGTATTATCTGCTTAATTGTAATTTTACCTGCTATTTTATCTATCTGCTCTTTTAACCATCTTTTTGGGTCATAAAAAATAAATATCAACATTAACACCATTACCACACCCAACACTTTTTCAAAAATATCGTGACTAATTTGCGTTGCAATTTGTGCCCCCGTAACAGTTCCTGCTATAACAGGTAATGCCAATACAAAACCTTTTTTTACAGCAAGTCTTTTATTTTTATAAAAGACTGCCGATGCCGAAAATGTTTGCATTATAACACCAAATCTGATAGTTCCGTTGGCAATATTTGCAGGCAAGCCCAACATCATAAAAAGCGAATATGTAATTGCAGTGCCCGAACCAGCAATAGTATTTACAATACCTACCAAAAAACCGGCAAATATTAAAACCGACACCACAACCCAATTGAGTTCAATAGTGCCGGTTTCAGGATTATTTGCAAAATATTGCAGAAAATTCTCAATCATACCTTTTATTAAATTAAAAAAGACAAACTCTATTTAGCAGGTATCTTTTTTAATATATCAAGCAGATGGTTCCAAAATTTTTCTACTGTACCAATATGAATTTTCTCATCGGGTGAATGAACATTACGTAAAGTAGGACCAAACGAAATCATATCCATATCGGGATATTTTTCTAAAAACAAACCACATTCCAATCCTGCATGAATTGCACGCACAACAGGTTTCTTACCAAATAAATCTTTATAGCTGTCTGCCGATATTTTTAAAATCTCCGAATCAGTATTGGGAGTCCATCCCGGATAACCATCAGAATGAATAACATGTGCCTTACCAAGAGTAAATACACTCTCAACCATATCGGCAATATCAGCTCTGGCTGAATCTACACTACTGCGTTGACTGGTTACCACTTCAATAATATTTCCTTCGTAAAACTTTACCGATGCCAAATTTGTAGAAGTCTCTACCAAACCGGGTAAATCTTTACTCATTGCTATAACGCCGTTGGGACAAGCATAAACTGAATTCAACAAATCCTTTTGATCTTTCATTCTCATTACATAACGAGGATATTCAGTTTTATTCAAATCAAAAGTCATTTTATTTTCTACACCCTTATATTCTTTGAATATTATTTTACAAAAATCAGAAAAATATTTTTCGAAATCGACAACATATTTTTCTTTAACCGTAACAACAGCATAAGCCTCTCGTGGAATGGCGTTTCTTAAATTACCACCTTCAAACTTGCTCAATCTAATATTAAATTTATCTGTTGCATTCCACAAAAATCTGTTAAGTATTTTATTTGAATTGGCATATCCTTTATTAATATCGTCACCCGAATGACCACCTTTTAAACCTTTTAGTTCAATTTTAAAAGCTAATGATTTTGATGGCACAGGACGTGTTTTGAAATTAAATGTAGCAACAGTATCAACACCTCCGGCACAACCTATAAAAATTTCCCCTTCGTCTTCAGAATCTAAATTAAGCAGTATTCTTCCGTTAATAAAATCAGGCTCTAACGCAAAAGCACCGGTAAGTCCTGTTTCTTCATCAACAGTAAACAAACATTCAAGTTCGGGATGTTGAATATTGTCCGATGCAAGTATTGCAAGCTGTGCTGCCATTCCTATTCCATCATCGGCACCAAGCGTTGTTCCCTTTGCTGTAACCCAATCACCTTCTATTTTCGGCTGAATAGGGTCTTTCATAAAATCGAACTTCACATCGCTGTTTTTCTCGCAAACCATATCCATATGACTTTGTAAGACAACAGGCTTAGCTTTTTCCATTCCTTTGGTAGCCGGTTTTTTTATTAAAACATTTCCTGCAGCATCAGTTTTTGTTTCCAAATTATGCTTTTTACCGAAATCTGTCAAATAAGAGATGATTTTTTCTTCTTTTTTTGATGGTCTGGGAACTTGACAGATTTCGTCGAAATACTTCCAGACTTCTCGCGGATTTAATTCTTGCAACTCACTCATATCTTTTATTTTTTTATGTTAATACAAATATTTATAAGCAACAAGATAGTAATAATTTTTCAGTTGAATATCCTTTTATCAGCCGGTAAACAACAGTAAATTAAAATTTCTGCTTTCTATACATAATCATTATATCTACTAAAACATTAAATATCATTATGTCAGCAATTTACATTATCATTAATATAATTTATTAAAAATAAAATATTGCTGTTTTATGCAAAAAAAGGCTGTTACTTTTAAAATGTCACATTATTATTTGAATAATAATAATATGTTATATATTTGTAATAAGATTTTTTCTTATTATGGGCAATCTGATTAACCACAACAACATTGAGAAACTAGCCAAAATAGGGTATTGGGAATGGTGGTCTGATACCGATAAATTTTTACTTTCCGAAGGATTAATAAAAATATTTAATTTTCAACATAACTCATACTCTTCAGATGAAATATTCAACAATTTTAAGAAAATATGTTCAAAATCGGAATTAACCAAATTAACTGACTATTTTAAAAATCTAAAAGAAGGTTTTTTACCCGAATTATTAATTTTTTCTACAACGATATCAAATTCAACAGAATATTTTGAAGTAAATGCTGAAACACTGCAACATAATAACAAAAATTATATTGCCGGAACAATCCAAAATATCACGCAAAGCATTAAATACAATATTTTAAAAGAGAAAGAAATTTTATTTGAAAAAAAAATCACTGAAATAGCTTCAAGATTTATGAATGAAAATTCATTCCAACAATCGCTATCATTAACATTAAGTGATTTGGGAAATTTATGTAATGCTTTAAATATAAGTGTTTTTAAAATTGATAATAATTTTTTAATTAAAGAATCTGAGTGGACTAAATCCGGAGCTCAAAAAGATATTTTTACAAAAAAAGATGTTACACCATCTGAAATGAAGTTTATTATTGATTTAATTAAAGAAAAAAAAATTGTTTATTATCACAATATAAACACCTTACCTTATATTTTATCTAATATTAAAAGCGTGTTGTTAAGTAAAAATGTCAAATCATTAATAATTTCGGGAATTAACAAAGGTTTACATACAACAGGCTTTATTATTGTAACAAGAGATGAAATTGCAGGCAAATGGGATTTTGCCGACATTCATATTATTAAAATGACAAGCATTATCATAGGAAATGCCATAAAACAAAATACTCTTTACAAAACAATTACAACCAACGAAAAGCGATTGGATTTTGCTCTTACCGCAAGTAAACTAGGTACCTGGGAAATTGATTTTATACAAAACACAAAAATATTTGACAAACGAAGCATTGAAATCTTCGGATATAAAGATAATTCTATCAATAAAATTGATAATTGGTTTCAAAAAAATATCCATCCCAATTTTTATAAATCTTACGAAGACACATTAACCAATTGTATTGAAGGATATATTAATTATTTTGAAATAGAATATAAAATTAAATGTAAAAACGGCGAATATCGCTGGGTAAACGACTGGGGAATAGTTACAGAAATAGACAAAAACGGGAAACCATTAAAAATGGTAGGTATTATTCAAGATATTACACGACGAAAAAGAATTGAATACGATTTACTGACAGCCAAAAAGAAAGCAGAACAAAACGAAAAACTTAAAACTGCATTTCTTGCAAACATAAGTCATGAAATCAGAACACCGATGAACGGAATAAACGGATTTGCCAAATTACTATATAACAATATGGTTGATGATAAAGAAAAATCACGATATCTTGAAATTATTTTCAAAAGCAGCAATCGGCTTTTGAACTTAATAAATAATCTTATTGATATTTCACGACTCGAAACCAATCAACTTAATTTCTTTGAAAAAGAATACTCTATCAATCTTATTTTTAAAGATATAGAAAAACATTTTAGCTCAAAAATAAAAAACAACTCTAATATTAAATTTGAAATTATAAACAATGTCAATAATATTTACAGTTACATAAATATTGATGGTTTACGATTAAAACAAATTCTAATAAATTTAATTGATAATGCTTTTAAATTTACAAACTCAGGTAAAATAACAGTTTCGTGTGATTTGGATAATAATAGTAATCTGCTTTTTACTGTTAAAGATTCGGGAAGAGGTATAAGCAAAGAAAATTTGAATATTATTTTTGACAGGTTTGCTCAAAGCAACGATGATATAAATAATAATATAGGCGGAACAGGTTTAGGATTGCCTATTGCTAAACAACTTATAAATAAAATGGGTGGAGAAATTACAGTAAGCTCTCTAAAAAATATAGGTTCAACTTTTTCATTCACTCTCCCTTACAAACCAACAAAGCTTCCTTCTTACAAAGAAATTCAATAATTTCGCCTTTCTTCATAATAAAGTCTGATTCCAACCAAAAACATATTATATATCACTTTTATTATAGTATTTTATCTATTAAATTTACGGTGAAAGTTTTTTAATTAATTTTAAACAAAAACTAATACAACTATAAATATTAAATTTAAACAATTATTACTATGGCTAAACGAACAATTGTAACAATGCCGGGCGACGGTATCGGAAAAATAGTGCTAGACGAAACAATAAGAGTTTTAAATGCTGCCGGCTTTGATGCTGATTATGTTGAAGGCGATATAGGTTGGGAATTTTGGAAAAAAGAAGGTAATCCGCTTCCACAACGAACTATTGATTTACTCGAAAAATACAAAATTGCACTTTTTGGAGCAATAACATCAAAACCAAAAGATGAAGCTTTTGAAGAACTGGCACCCGAACTTAAAGAAAAAGGATTGATATATTCAAGCCCTATTGTAGGCTTGCGTCAACATTTTAAACTTGATATTTGTGCTCGTCCGTGTAAATCATACGAAGGCAACCCTTTGAATTTTATTCGCAGAGGAGCTAACGGCGAAATTGAAGAACCTATGGTTGACGTAGTTGTTTACCGTCAAAATACCGAAGGATTATACGGAGGTGTTGAATGGAGTAATCCGCAAGGCGTTGTTTACGAAGCACTGAAATCGCATCCTAAATTTGTTAAAAACTTTGGCGATGTTCCTCAAGAAGAAATATCGGTTTCTACTCGTATCTTTTCAAAAAAAGCCACCGAACGTATTTTACGTGCTGCATTTAATCATGCTCGCGAATATGGATACAAATCAGTTACTCTTTGCGAAAAACCCAATGTTATCCGCGAAACATCAGGCATGATGTATAAAATGGCACTACAAATGCAAAAAAACGATTTTCCTGAAATTGAACTTTGGAATACAAATATTGACGCTCAGATGATGTGGTTAACAAAAAATCCTGAAAACTATGGAGTAATTGTTGCCGGAAATATGTTCGGTGATATTATTTCTGACGGTTTTGCAGGATTAATAGGCGGTTTAGGATTTGCTTGCAGTGCTCAAATGGGCGAAAGCGGTGTTGCTGTTTTTGAACCCACACACGGTTCAGCACCAAAATATGCCGATTACGAAACTTCAATTGTAAATCCGATAGCAATGATAGAATCGGCTTGTATGATGCTTGACTATATCGATGAAAAAGACATTGCCAAAAAAATACGAAATGCTGTTGCCAATGTTATTCGCGAAGGAAAAGTAAAAACTTACGATATGCTTAAAATGTCGGGTAAACCCGATGTTATTAAAAAAGGTGCTGCATCAACAACTCAAATGGCTGATGCCATTATTGCAAAACTTTAAATAAAATTTGCATAACTATTTTATACTTTATTATGAAGGTTGTTAAAAACAATAATTTTTAACAACCTCTTTCTAAAAACTCAAACAAATTAAAGCTAATTTAATTATGACTGAAGACGTAAAAAAACTATGGGGCGAAGAACTTTCGTGGATAAAAAATACCGAACTGAGAGATAAAACTGCAAAAGTATGGGAACTGGCTCTTGAAAGAAGTGTTTTGTCTGCCGATGATTTAAATAAAATACCGTTTACTCTTTTATGCGGACCCGATTTAAAAGTAACATTTATGGACCATAAACGTTCGGTAGTGCATATAGCCAAAGATGCAGGAGAAAAAATAAACAGTATGTATCACGGCGAACTTACTGCCGATATGGACGTGCTTATTTCAGGAGCAATACTATGCGATGTTGGTAAATTGCTTGAATATGTAAAAGACAAAAACGGCAATACCGTGCAAGGAACATACGGGAAATATTTGCGTCATCCTTTTTCCGGCGTATCAATAGCCGAAGAGTGTGACATCCCTGCCGAAGTATGCCATATTATTGCAACTCACGCGGGAGAAGGAAATCTTGTGAAAAGAACTACCGAAGCATATATTGTGCATCACGCCGATTTTATGACTTTTTTACCTTTTAAAGAAAGATTGATAGTTGAATAACCTTAATTCCATAACTGTTAAAGTTAAATATCTGATAGTCGCGGCGTGAGTTATTTAAAAAAAAATCATATTTTATTGTTAAATATGTTTAAACTAACAACTCACACCGTGACTATAAAACAGGTTTCGCCTTTACAATAACAACTTTTCACCTTTTAAACAGCCTCTGCTTATATCATATAAATTTCCTCCTCAAATATCACAAATAACATATTTTTACAAATTATCTTTGAAAACAACATATTTACAATTATCTTAGTATGCAAAAGGTATTTTTAAAAATTTTAGTGTATTTTTATAAATTCACTTTTTTTATTTTATAAAATAATGACTGATAAAAAAGATATAATTAAGATTTTAAAAGAAGTAGAGATATTTTCCGGATTTGAGAATGATATTCTTGAAGAATTTACAAATGAAATGAAAGAGGTTTTTCTTGAAGAGGGAAAAATTCTTTTTAAAAAAGGAGAAAAAGAAAATGCCATGTACATTATCCTTAATGGTTCTGTGAAAATTCATGATAACGATTATATTTTTACCACATTAAATTCAAAACAATTTTTTGGAGAATATACGCTAATCGATTCTGCTGTTCGCTCAGCAAGTGTTACAGCCGTAAAAGATACCGATTTACTTGAATTACAACAAGAAACATTTAATAAAGTAACAAGCAAACGCCCCGAAATATGGAAAAGCGTATTAATAACATTAATTAAAAGATTGAGAGACTACAATATTATTGAAGAAAAATTGACAATGCGTACCATCGATATAAAAAAGAAAAAATATAAACTGGAACAAGAAAAAGAATATATCGAAAATAAAAAGAAAGAACTTGAAGCTATTAACTCAACCAAAAATAAATTATTTACAATATTAGGTAACGACCTAAAAAATCCTTTTAATACTATTTGTGAAATTTCAACAAATATAATTGAAAATAAAGATGAAATAAGTATTGATGAAATATCAAAATATGTCAAACAAATAAATCAATATTCAAAAAGTTCCTACAAATTACTTGAAAACTTATTACTTTGGGCACGCTCGCAAACGGGCAGTTTAAAAGTTAGCTTTAAAAAAACAAACATAAAAAATACAGTTGACTCAATTATTGAATACTTTGAAGTAAATGCCAAACAAAAAGACATAACCCTTGTAAGTTCTATTAAAGATGATATTTTCGGTTATTTTGACAATGAAATGATTACAACTGTTATACGAAACCTTATATCAAATGCGTTAAAATATACAAACACTAATGGTAAAGTTACTGTATCGGCATTTGAAAAAGATGATATGATACTAATAGAAGTATCGGATACCGGTATCGGCATTGATAAAAATGTTCAAAAAGACTTATTTAATATAAACAGAAAACGTGATGAAAATTCATCAATCATTGAAGGAACAGGCTTAGGCTTGGTTTTGATAAAAGAATTTATTACTAAAAATAGTGGTGAAATTTGGGTTGAAAGTGAATTAAATTCAGGAACAACTTTTAAATTTACCGTACCAAAAGCATTATAAAATAAAAATAGAAATAATTAAGTTAAAATTATACCTGTTATGGCAAACTTAGGATTCGCATTAAGAGCAACTTTAGGTTTAATTCCCAAAACCGAAAAAATTGAATCTCAACATCAAAATCTGCTTGAAGAATACAATAAACTAAATGAATATTCTCAAAGTGATGAGTTGAATGAGTATTTAGAACTACAACAATATATTAATTCAGATGATTTTAAAAATACAAAAAAACAGATAAACGAACTTAATTTTAAATCAACCGACGAATACAAAAAAGAGATAAGATATAACAAGCTAAAAAAAGACAAAAAAATTGTCAATTATTTTAAAGTACTTAATTCTGCTGATTACAAAAAATTTACCGAAACAGATTCTTCCGATAAATTAAAAAGATATTTAGAACTGAATGAATATCTAAACAGTAATAAGCATAAGCAGGTAGTTGATGATTTTAACACAAAACTAAAAACTGAAAAAGATAAACAAAAAGAGTTAAAAAATTTAGCTAAATCAAAAGATATTAAATTATATTACAAAATAAGCAATTCCAATTTGTTGCAAAATTTCAACTCTCTACATGATTCAGCCGAGCTACAAGAATATATTGAACTACAAGAACTTATATCTTCAGGGCAAACCGATAAAAACAGTGATGAATACAAACAAAATATCGCTAAATTTAAATCGTTGAAAAAACTTAAAAAATTTAAAGATTATTTTAAATTTTTAGATTCAAATAATCATAAGCATTATAACAATTTTAAAGATTCTGACAGATTAAAATATTATGAAGAGTTAAAAATTTATATTGCATCCGACGATTATAAAGTAGCCATTACTCAATTTACTTATACAAATACCGACGAATACAAAAAAGAAGTAGAGTATAATAATTTAAAAAAAGATTCTGACATAATTCATTGGGAGAAATTTAAAAAATCAAAACAATATAAATTGTTTAAAGAAGTTGAAGATTCCGAACTCTTAAATGAATATCAAGAACTTGATGAATTTGTAAATTCCGATAAATTCAAAGAATTTAAAGAGTATATGCTTGATAAAAATAAATGGCAAAAAACCGATGATTATCAAAAAGAAGTTCGCTATGGTGAACTGCAAAAATCAGAAAATATTAAATGGTATTTTGCCGTAAAAGATTCAAACAAATTTGATGAGTTAAAAAAATGGAATTTAATTTTTGAAGATGATTTTGATTCGGGAAAAGTTGATGAAAACAAATGGATGAACAGTTTCTTCTGGGGTAAAATGCTTTTAAACGACCGATATGTTATAGCCGGTGATAAACAATATTTTACCGACAATAAAAATTTTGAATTAAATGGTTCTACTCTTAAAATAATAACTAAAAAAGAACAAGCCGAAGGAAAAGTTTGGCATCCCGTTCACGGATTTTACACTCAACATTTTGAATATACTTCGGGAATGTTAAGCTCAGCTCACAGCTACCGCCATCAATACGGAAGAATTGAAGCTAAAATAAAACTTGCTGACAATTATCCTGTTTATCAGGCTTTATGGTTAAAAGGCGAAAAAATAATTCCCGAAATAGACATTTTTAAGTTTAACATGGATAAAAAGAATCGTCTGCAAATGTCAACAATTTGGGGTGATGTTTCTGATTATAAATCAGCCAAAAAGAAAACCGATAAAATTAACGGCAGCATGCTTACAAAAGATTTTTTCATTTATACTCTTGAATGGAACAAGAACAAGCTAACATGGAAAATTAACGGTATCGAAGTATTTTCCACAAACGAAGGTATTCCTGATGAACCTCTTTATTTAATGCTGTCTGCCGGTATATTACAAGAACCTACCAGACAAGATTTCAACTCTTCAAGTTTTGAAATTGATTGGGTTAGGTGCTACGAAATAAATGAAAATTAAAATAAATTTTTATTGAAATTTAATTAAACCTAACAGAATTTTAAAATTCTGTTAGGTTTTTTATATATAAAAACAAACTAAACTTTACTACATAATTAATTATATACACAAATTATGGACAAAAAAGATTTTAAAATTATATTCATGGGAACTCCCGACTTTGCAGTGGAAAGTTTAAAAAACTTAATCGAAAACAATTTTAACATTGTATGTGTGGTTACAAGTCCGGATAAACCGGCAGGTCGCGGAAGAAAAATAAACGAATCAGCTGTAAAAAAATATGCAGTATCGCAAAACTTACCTGTTCTTCAACCAACAAATCTTAAAGATACCGATTTTCAAAATAAACTTAACGAATATAATGCCGATCTAAATATTATTGTGGCATTCCGAATGTTACCCGAAAGTGTGTGGAATATGCCTCGTTTAGGTTCAATAAATCTTCACGGCTCTCTGTTGCCCGATTACAGAGGTGCTGCTCCTATTAATTGGGCTGTAATAAACGGTGAAACAAAAACCGGTGTTACAACTTTCTTTTTAAAACACGAAATTGATACAGGCGATATTCTTTTTCAAGAAGACATTGAAATTACCGAAACCGACAATGCAGGGACTGTTCACGATAAATTAATGTATCTTGGTGCTAAACTTTTGGTTAAAACTACTCAAGCAATTATTGACGGCAACTACAAAGAAATACCACAAGACAAGCTGCTTAACAGAGAACCTAAATATGCTCCTAAGATTTTTAAACAAGATTGTAAAATAGATTGGTCGAAATCGACAGAAAAAATTTATAATCTTATCAGAGGATTAAGCCCCTACCCTACTGCTTGGTCAACACTAACCGATAATAACGACAAAAATATTGATTTTAAAATTTTCAACTCGCAAAAAGAAAATACTTCACATAACTTAAATTACGGAACAATTTTATCCGATAATAAAAAATATATGAAAATTGCTTGTTCCAACGGTTTTATTTTAATTACCGAACTGCAACTCTCAGGCAAAAAACGTGTTTGTATCGAAGATTTTTTACGTGGATTTAAAAATATAGAAAATTACAAAACAAAAAACTAAGGCAATAAATCGCAAAACCAAAAACCTATATTCTTATTTTTTCCATCAGACGATTGATATTCACGATATGTTTTTTCCCCAACGGAAAAATTTACAATTTTCGAAAAAATTGGTCCCTCAAAACAAAATGTATGAAACTCACCATTTTCTCCGCAAGGGTCAACTCCTTCGGGTAAATCGTTTATAAAAGATTCATCTATTACTCTGCCAACAAACGACTTATCTAACAAATCGGCATTTATACAAATTACAATAGCTTTAAAACCAAGTGAAATAAATTCATTTATCAACTGCTTTGTATCTCTTTTCCATAAAGGAAAAACACACTCTACCCCCAACGGTTTAAGTTGATTTTCGCGATATTGACGCAAATCTTCCAAAAAAATATCGCCGAAAGCACTATGCGTAAACCCTTGATTCTTAAGTTGGGTTACGGCTTTTGCCATTTTAGTAGTATATTCATCCATTGACGGCTCTGCAGGAAGCTCAACGGTATCAAAAGGAATATTTAACAATTTTGCTTGCTTAATCAGCATCTCTCTACGAAGTCCGTGCATTGAAACCCTGTTGTGATGCGTATTTACGGAAGTAAGCAACCGCTCTACCAAATACTTTTTTTGTTGTTGCAAATAGTAAAGTGCAAGAGCAGCATCCTTTCCCGAACTCCAATTAAAATAAGTCTTTTTCAAATTAATTCTGCTTTTTACAATTCTTCTTCAAAAAATCGTTTAATTGCCCCAATATAATATTCTCGCCAACCTTCGTTTATATTTTCATATGCTTCATCGGGAATGTTAGTATGCTCAACTTCAACACTTGTTCCTGTTTTTTTCGGATGTAATTTTATTGTAACTATTGACTGCTCCGGTAAATTATCAAAATACCACTCTTGTACCAACTCTTTGTTTGGAACAATTTTTATATTTTTCCCGCAAATATCACCCTCCCACAACTCAAACTCTGTTCCTTCGTTAGCATCCATTTTTGCAGGAGAGCCACTCCATAATTCTATTGTAAACGGATTTGTAAGTGCCAAAAAAACCTCTTCAGGTTCAGCTTCAATATAAGTATAAAATTTAATTTTCATAAGTGTCTAAATTTGTCATCAAATTAAAATATTGTTGATTTATACTTCGCAACTCTCTCCCTATATCGTCAATAAAATAATATGTAGCTCCCCAGCTATGATGCACTTTAAGGTAAATTGTTACAGTATTATCAATATTCATTATAACACGAGTAATATGTTTTCCGGGCTTATCAATTTCTTCAACAGTTTTTTTATTCGGATATTTTTTTACCAAACGTTCATTTTCTTGTTTTATCCACTCTTCCTTGTTTTTTACAGAAACTTTTGTTGTTTGTGTAATTGTTTTTTTCTCCCTTTCGGGGATGTTTTTTCGGGTTTTTTCAACCTGTTTCGGCTGTTCTTTTTTTTCCGGTTTTTGTTTATTTTCAGAAACTGTTCTTTTTTGCATTACCGAAACATTGTTATCTGTTTGAATATTCGATTTTACAGATAAATTTGATTTTTTAGTGTCAATTTTTTTTACACCTGTTTGTTTGTCCGATTCTATATTAATAATATCAATATCTTCGTTCTCCAAATTTATTTCTAAATCTTCATTAATATCAATAACATCAATATTTTTAAGTTCTTTTTGAATTTTATCGGCATCTCGATTCATTTTTCGAGTAGCTTCTACTTTCACTTTTTCAGCTAAAAGTTTTTCTTGTTGTTGTTGCTTTTTCTTATTTTTTTTCTTTGGCTCTTCAGGCGTTTGCGGTTTAACCGAAGCCATCTCCTTTTTAATATAAATAGTTCTAATATCTTCAATTTTATATTTAGGCAACAATGCTTCGGGCTTTATTTTTAATGCTTCGCGATAAAACATTACCGCTTCGGAATATTGCTTTGCTTCAAAAGCCATTTTGGCATTAGCCATAGCTTGTTTATATTGTTGTTCGGTGGTAAACTCTTGGGAGTAAGAACCAAACGCCAACAATATTACAGATATTATTAACAATAATCTCATTGTTTTGTTTTTGAGTTATTTTTTATAAAAAACGAATACAAATGTAGATTATTTTGACGAACCGACAATGTAGCAAGTAATTATTTTCAAAATACAGATTATTACTAAGTTACAGATAAAAAAGCATATTTTAACCCAAACTATGCAATAGAAAACAAAAATAGTTTTCTATTGTATAGCGATAAAGAACTACATCTATTTTGGACAATAACCAAAATGGTGTATTTCTAAATCGGGGTTAACCCTTACTAAATGCCGTAAGTTCACTATTTCACAACTCCTACTGCATAAGTCGGGTTTAAATAAAAAACCTCAGTAATAAATTTTCCCTAAGGTTAATTTCTACTGAGGTTATATTTTTAAATTACTAAGATTTTACTTTATAAGCTCAATACTTCTTCTTACAAAAGTGCTTAAATCTTCACCTTTTAACATATTATTAGCCAATAAAGCAAGGTCAACAAGCTGTTTTGCCAATTTACTTTCTTTACCGAATGCTTTTAACTTATCGGTTTCTTTTGCATTTATTTCGGTAAGTTGTTTTTCTAATTCTTCAAGACGGTCTTTTTCGTTTTGAGATATTTCTTCTTCTTTTTTATCTTTCTTTTCTTTTTCAAGTTTTTCTTTTTCCTCTATTAAAGGTTTTTTCTCATCGCGAATTGCCTTCAACTCTTTGCCGATAGTCTTTTGTTCTTCGTTGAGCACTCTTTTTACCAAAGGATGCGACACATTAACAACCAAATTATAACTATCAGGCATATCACCATAAAAACTCATTCCGCTCATTGAACCCATATCTTTCATACGACGCATAAATTCGCTTTGAGTAATTACCATCGGCTTATCATTCTCACCTAAATCTTCAAATTCTACCAAGTAATGAGCACTTTCAGGTGTTACCGCTTGAAATACATTTATCAACTCATTTTTTTCGTCTTCCGACAAATCAATGTTTTTATCATCATCTTTCGGAATAAGTTTATTGATAACATCAGCATCGACACGAACAAAACGCGAATCTTTAAATTTTTGCTCTATATGGTTTACCCAATGCACATCAAGCTGACCGTCCATTAACAATACATCGTAGCCTTTTTCTTTTGCTGCATCAATGTAAGCATATTGCTCATCTTTGTCGGTTGCATACAAGTAAACAAGCGACTTGTTTTTATCGGTTTGATTATCTTTTATTAATTTTTCATACTCTTCGAAAGTGAAATATTTACCGTCAACATTTTTGAAAAGAACAAATTTCTCTGCTCTTTCGTAGAATTTTTCATCGGTAAGCATTCCATATTCAATAAACAGTTTCAGGCTATCCCACTTTTCTTCAAACTGTTTTCTGTCGTTTTTAAAAATATCGAAAAGTCTGTCAGCTACTTTTTTGGTGATATGACTCGATATTTTTTTAACATTAGAGTCACTTTGCAAATAGCTTCTCGACACATTAAGCGGAATATCGGGCGAATCGATAACTCCGTGCAACAGTGTCAAAAATTCAGGCACAATACCTTCTACGCTGTCGGTAACAAATACCTGATTGCTGTATAATTGAATCTTATTCTTCTGTATTTCAATATTATTCTTAATCTTCGGAAAATATAAAATACCTGTTAAATTAAAAGGGTAATCAACATTCAAATGAATGTGAAACAACGGGTCTTCGTGAACCGGATACAACTCATGATAAAAATTCAGATAATCTTCATCTTTTAATTCGGAAGGTTTTTTAGTCCAAGCCGGAGTTGTGTTGTTAATGATTTTATCCTTATCGGTATCAACCATTTTATCGTCTTTCCACTCTTGTTCTTTACCAAAAGCAATAGGTATCGGCAAAAATTTACAATATTTATTAAGCAGTTCGGTAATCTTCGATTCTTCAAGAAAATCTTTGTTTTCGTCGTCAATATGAAGAATTATATCTGTTCCGAAAGTTTCTCGTTCGGTATCTTCAATAGTATATTCGGGACTTCCGTCGCAACTCCATTTTACGGCTTTTGCTCCGTCTTTATACGATTTGGTAATAATATCAACTCTTTCGGATACCATAAACGAAGAGTAAAAACCAAGTCCGAAATGACCGATTATGGCATCAATTTTATCTTTATACTTTTCAAGAAAATCTCCAGCACTCGAAAAAGCAATTTGGTTGATATATTTATCAACTTCTTCGGCTGTCATTCCTATCCCGTGGTCGGATACAGTAATGGTTTTATTTTTTTTATCAACCGATACACGAATTGTATTATCTCCCAATTCGCCTTTAAATTCTCCCGACGAAGCCACTGCCGCCATTTTTTGAGTAGCATCTACGGCATTTGATATTATTTCACGTAAAAATATTTCGTGGTCTGAATACAAAAATTTCTTAATAATCGGGAAAATGTTTTCACTGGTTATTCCAATCTTTCCTTTTTGCATAATATTTAATTTTTTAATGTTTACAATTTCTGTTTATCGCATACAAAGTATATGCCACAAATAAGACAGCGACATGATGTCATAAATAAAATAATGCAAAGACAAAAGGACAGATTTATTAAAAATTATCTAAAAATATAATGCAAAATGGCAAATAAAACTACAATTCCAAATATTGCAAAAGCCCAAGCAAAACGTTTTTTCTTTTTATGTAAAACTTGTTTTGCCGAACTAAACCGAATTAAATTTTGAATATTTAAAAAAGAGTAAGGGGCTTTCTTTACAAAATCCAATACATTGGTTTTTTCGGTTAATTTATCAAAGTTAGAGCTGTTATCACTTTCATAAGCCGAATATAATATAACTTTAACATTAGGGTATTTTTCTTCAAGAATATTAATTATTTCAAATCCGTTAAGTGCTTTTTGATTATCTTGGGTTTGCAAAAAATAATCAAGAATAACATAATGACAGCGTGTTCGCTTGTAGCTTGTCGAAAAATATTCTAAAAGCTGCTCACCACTGTTAAACTGAATAATATTATAATCGGGATTAAACTCCAACAGTTTATCAAGCAGAATCTGCGATTGAATATTATCATCTTCAACAATATATATTCGTATATTATTTGATTTTTTCAACGTAAGGGTAATTAATAATTTAGTTTAAAGCAAGTTAATAAATTAAATAACAATAAACAATATCAACAGCTATCTTTTATGCAAAAACTTTTTTTTAACAATCGGTTTATAATCAATTGTAGGAATATATTTCCATACTCCGTCATCAAATTTTAATCCGTCGTAAGACAGATCAGGTCCGTAATATTGCGGGTTTCCTGCAAATAAAGGTTTACTTGGCGACAAATGATCCATTACAATCATTTTCATATTTTCATCGTATCTTATCATCATCGAAGCCATTCGCGAATATTCAAACACTATTCGTTTTACTTTTTTTCGTCCGAATACAAACACCGGTTTTCCGAATTTTGGTCTGCCGCTTTCGGTAAACACCAACGACTCTATTATTTTTTTATTGGTATAAATATTATTACCGTCCCACCCCATTAAAACATATAATTCACCATAGTTACTTTTTGACTGAACCATTTCGTAATAGGTGCATCCATACCAATCTTTATTAGTTAAAGATTTGCTTATCACAGGCTCTTCAATACTGTTTGACTTATCGTATAATTCATAAAGCAAAACTTGTTTTTTTGTTTTACTGTAATACTGTATAAATCCATAATAAGTAAACTCACCGGCAGCATTTACCGAATACCATGTAAATATTCTTACCAATCCGTCTTTTGAAACAACCTTACCAACCGGAAATATGGAATCGAAAGGATAATAAAAAGAACCTTTTTTCTCCAAAACAGTTTTAAACTCATTTAAAACTATTTTACTAAGAGTATCAACACGTTTATCGTCAAATCGTATTTGAATAAGTTCAGATACAAGTTGCGATATTCTCTTTTCATCATTTATAAATGTAGTATCAATTTTATGCTTATCGGATGCTGCAATACTTTTTTGTATTCCGGCATTTAACAGCAAAGAAAATAGAAACAAGCAAGTTATATATTTAGAATACTTCACGTATAAAATCATATTAATTGATAATTTGCATAAAACACAACCACACAGAATATATAAACGGCTTTTAAGTAAAAAAATTATTACTGCTTTTTAAAATTTGTTAATAACACTAAAACAATCAAGATTATACTTCATTCATTGCTTCAATTAACAACGATGACACTTTTTTAATCTCCTCATCAGTAATTGTCAAAGGTGGAGCTATTCTGAAAGCTGTTTTTGAAAAAAGAAAAAAGTCATAAATAATACCTTTTGAAAAGCAAATGTCGAAAAACTTGTCGGGGTCGGTTCCCTGTTTCATTTCAACGGCTATAAAAAGTCCTTTGCCTCTAATATGGTCAATAATATTATGTTTCAACAAATCTCTAAATAATTGTCCTTTTCGGTTAGCTTCGTGATGTAAATTTTCATTTTTAATAACATTAAGCGATGCCAAACCTGCAGCACAAGAAACAGGGTGTCCGCCAAATGTTGTAATATGTCCCAAAGTCGGATTATTTGTTAAAGTATTCATTATCTCTTTTGAAGAAATAAAAGCTCCTATTGGCATTCCGCCTCCCATACCTTTTGCTGTGCATAAAATATCGGGCACTATACCGTAATGTTCAAAAGCAAACATTTTACCTGTTCTGCCAAATCCTGTTTGAATTTCATCAAAAATTAACAATGTTCCCGTTTGATTGCATTTTTTTCTTACAGCCGACAAAAACTCTTGTGTAGCAGGAATAATTCCGGCTTCTGCCTGAATAACTTCCATAACAACACATGCTGTTTTTTTTGTTATTTTATCTAACGATTCAATATTATTAAAATCCATAAACCCAACATCGGGTAACAGCGGGTGAAAGGCTTTTTTTAGTTCTGTTCCTCCGTAAATACTCAATGCCCCGTGAGTGCTACCGTGATATGCTTTATTAAATGCTAAAATCTCTCCCCTTCCGGTAAAACGTTTGGCAAGTTTCATGGCTCCTTCAATAGCTTCGCTACCTGAATTTACAAAATAAACACTCTCAAAATGGTCGGGTAAAATATCAATAATAGTTTTTGCAAAATTAACCTGTGGTTCTTGAATATATTCACCGTAAACCATAAGATGCATATATTTTTCAGCTTGTTTTTTTACTGCATCAACAACACTCGGATGACAGTGTCCTACATTACTTACCGATACTCCCGAAACCAAATCAATATACTCTTTTCCCGATTTATCGTAAAGATAAATACCTTTTGCTCTGTCAATTTCCAAACCCATAGGACAAGACGAAGTCTGTCCTACATGTTGTAAGAATAATGTTCGCTGCGAAACCATTAATTTATAATTATTTAGAGATTAAATTTAAATCATCCATCAAATTGTCACGATACGATTTTCCGATAGGGATAACTTTTGCACCATTATCTAATCTCATGATAACACTGTTATCCTCAATTTGCTCAATTTGCTGAATATTTATGATATAAGAACGATGAACCCGCTTAAATTTAGTAGAAGGCAATTTATTTTCAATTGCTTTCATTGTAAAATGAATAGTGAATTTTTCTTTTCGGGTATTAACAGTTACATAATTTTCAAGAGCTTCAACCCAAAGAATATCATCGTAACGAAGACGAACAAGAGTTGAATTTTTCTTTTTAATAAAAATCTCTTCGGGATAATTGGATATACTTTCTTTCTCCTGAAATCTTTTTTGAGCTTTATTTACTGCCTTATAAAAACGTGCCAATTCTAAAGGCTTAAGCAAATAATCAATTACATCGTATTCATATGCTTCAAGAGCATATTTTTCTTGTCCCGATACTATTATTATCATTGGTGGTGAATCCAAAGTATTTAAAAATTCAAGCCCTGACATTTCAGGCATCTCCACATCCAAAAATATTAAATCAACAGGTTCTTCTTCCTGAAATATTTTTAACGAATCCAAAGCATTATCATACGAACCTATTAAATTTAAAAACTCTGTTTTTTCTATAAAACCTTCAACTATTTTACGACTTAGTAAGTCATCATCTATTATTATACAATTCATACGTTTTTAATTAAAATTCTAATTTACAATTAATTACTCAACCCTATAATTGTTTCAATACTATTCAAAACATCAATGAAATTATAGGTTAATCACTAAAAAAACAAATATAATCATTAAAATATAACAATATATCAATTTATTAAGTAATTTATTAACTTATAAAAAAATTCATTAACCATATATATACTCTAAATATTATCTCATTTTATCTGCCATGATACTACTTTATCAACAATTAATTAGTTATTTTTGTTAAAATTAATATGTTAAAATAAAATCATGAAATTCTTTATTCTTGCTTTTTATATGGTTATTACATTTACAACAATTGCACAAAACACTGCAATTAATAATACAATTGTTGTAAAAACAAAACCTTCTTATTCAAAAAACAATAAACAAATTCAGGAATATATAAATAATATCTTCTCTGAAAAGAATATTAAAGTTGAGCCTGTTTTTAATAATTTTACTGCAAATCACAAAAGTATCCCCTCAAAATATAATTTAGCCTGTTTTTATAAAATAAATTTATCAAATGAAATAAATATTTATACTGTAATTACAGAATTAAATTCGCTGAAATATATTGAATATGCAGAACCTTATCCCGTTGCCGTTATTTTTGACCAACCCGATGATACTTATTTATCATACCAATATTATTTGCAAAACATTAGTACTTTCGATGCTTTTGATATTACACACGGCGATACTAATATTGTTATAGGCATTGTTGATTCAGGAGTTGATTTGTTGCATGAAGATTTAAAAGAAAATTATAAATATAATCACAACGACACCATCAATAATATTGATGACGACATGGACGGTTATGTTGATAATTTTTACGGTTGGGATGTTGCCGACAATAACAATAACCCGCAAAGTTTAGTAAACGAACACGGAGCCGTTAATTATCACGGCACCAAAGTGGCAGGTATTGCATCGGCTGTTACTGCAAATGCAACAGGAATTGCAGGAGTTGGCTACAATACTAAAATATTACCTGTTAAAACAATGGACAGCACCGGATATATTGTTGCAGGATACGAAGGTATTGTGTATGCCGCCGACCATGGATGTGATATTATAAATTGTAGTTGGGGATCTAATTTTCCAAGCAAATTTGCTCAAGAAGTTATTAATTATGCTGCCGAATATCGAAACTGCTTGATAGTAGCTGCTGCAGGAAATAAAAGTGCAGCAATCGATGGAAGACCCGATACTCGTTGGTATCCCGCATCATACAAAAATGTTTTAAGCGTTGCGGCTACCGATGTCAACGATATATTATGGAGCGGTTCAAGTTTTGCTCCCACTGTTGATGTATGTGCTCCGGGTAAAGATATTTTTTCAACATATCAGTTCAGCTCATACAAAACCGGTTCGGGAACTTCGTATGCATCACCAATAGTTGCAGGTGCTGCTGCTCTTTTAAAAGCCGTAAGACCGGAACTAACACAACGTCAACTTGCAGCTCAGCTCAGAATTACATCTGATGTAATAGACACAATGACCGAAAACAGTTACTATGCAAAGCAGATAGGCTACGGAAGAATAAATATTTACAAAGCTCTAACAATAACCAATATGCCTGCTGTTGAAATTGACAGTGTTACTATTATTTCAAACAAAAAAAACGGACTATTATCAGGTGATACACTTTATGTTACTTTTAGTGCCGAAAATATTTTGTCGCAAGTATCAAATACAATTATAAGAGTTACTACAAACTCGGAATTTATTGAACCTATAAATAATTTTTTCAAAATAGATAAACTCAACACTTTTGAATCGGTAAATAATTTTAATTCGCCGTTAGTATTTAAAATAAACAATGAATTACCCGTAAACTCAGTTGTATGGTTTACTTTTGAAATGAAAGCCGATGGATACGATGATTTTATGATTTATGAAGATACCATTAATAAAAATTATCTTAACATCTCGAAAGATGATATTTTAACAACTTTTACAAGTAACGGCAGAATCGGGTTTGCCGATGAAAACTGCAAATTCGGTTGTGGATTAATGTATAAAAACAATAATCTGCTTGCTAATAGCGGTATAATACTTGCCACAAGCAATTCCATTATTACAAGTTCATTGTTTGACACAGAAGAATTTAATATACTTCAAACGATAGATTCTGTTACAATCAATGGAGATATTACAACTTATGCAAAATATAAAACAAGCTCTGAATCGGGAATGAATATTGAAATTAATCAAACATCGTTACTACCCACCGAAGATAATATAAAGTCAACGGTCATTCATATTTACAAACTAATTAATACATCCGACGATAATATAACAGGCGTAAAACTGTCGCAATTTATTGATTGGAATTTATACGATGCTTTTGCAAATAAAGCTGATTTTAACAACAACTTAAATCTTTTTTATACTTATACATCAGGACAACAAGTTTTATATACAGGCATTTGTCTGCTGAATAATATGTCTGTCATACCTTACGGATTCGATTTAATTTCGGGCGGTAACGGCGGCATTGATATTACACAAGAATTCAGCAACGACCTTAAATGGATAGCAATGACAAACAGCCGACCACAAGCAGGCAACAATGGAGATTCAATAAATATTGCCACTATGCTTACTACTGATTATTTTAATATTAAAAAAGACGATACTGTTGAAATAGCTTTTGCCGAAATTATCGGCAACAATTATAATGATTTAATAAACAAGACTGTTGCTCTAAAAAACAGATATAACTCAACAAACATAATATCAAAAACAAACTCACAAATAACCGTATTTCCTAATCCTGCTACCGACTTTTTAACTATTACAAGAAACAATACTTCCGAAAAATTAAATATTACTATTTACAATCAAACAGGACAACTTATTTTTACACGTAAATATTATTCCTGTGATAGAAATATTTTAATTGATATAAGCAACTTTAAAAAGGGAATTTACATCATTAAATTAAGCGATAACAATAATATTACCGTGACAAAATTTATAAAAAGATAATGAATACGTTTACCTTTAATCTTTAAGTATTAACAAAATTTTAACACTTAATAACTTTTTAATACAAATTTAATATGTAATTTTGTTTAACACTTTTGATCATATTTATACCTTACAAATAATGTTACTCATCATTAAAATATTGTCAGGTTAATTTTTTATACTTTCTTATTTCTTTCAAAAGATATATTCTTCTAATAATTTTATCTTCATTAAAATTAAAGTAACAAGGTTATTTACTTAACTTTCAATATGTTATGCAGAATAAATAAAATAATTAATACAATAAATAATTGTCTAAAATATTAATATCATGAAAAAAATTACAATAATTTCAACTATTTTACTTGTATTTACATTATATGTGAAATCACAAGTTATTTATGTTAAAACAGATGCCACAGGTTCCAACAATGGTACATCGTGGAGCGATGCCTACACTAATTTACAAACTGCTGTATCTGCAGCAACAAAAGGCGACAGTATTTGGGTTGCGGCAGGAACATACAAACCTACTGCCGACAAAACAGGCAACACCACGCCTACAGATGAAAGAACAAAAACTTTTGCTCTTACCGACAGTATATTTTTATTTGGCGGTTTCGCAGGAACAGAAACACTCTTTTCGCAACGTGATATTAAAAATAATGAAACTATTTTAAGCGGTGATATTGGCTCTACCGGTGACTCAACCGACAACTGTTATAATATAATACAAAGCTCTGATTATGATATTATTGATGGCTTTACCATTACTGAAGGAAATGCAAATGGAACAGTAAACAACGAAACGGATATGGGAGGTGCCGCATTAAATAAAAATGTAAAATATGTAAAAATAAATAATTGTAAAATAACAAATTGTTCAGGAAAGCAAGGCGGAAGTATTGCTAATTATTTTTGCGGCGATTCAATATCAATTTCTCATTGCATATTTCTCAATAATATTGCAGGAAATGGAGGAGCCATTGGCAATTGGGATAATGACCCTACTATCTCTTTTTGTGTATTTGAAAATAATTTTGCCGACAATAATATTGGTTGTTGCGGCTGGGGAGGTGCTATTTTCAATTGGGGCAGTGGTTCAACTACAAAAACTATAAATTGTACATTTATAGATAATAATGCACGAACTGCAATTATTCATGACAGAGGAGTTCACAGTAGTGTCAAAAATTCAATTTTCTTTAACAATAAAGTAAATGATTTTTATTATGTCGGCAATGTTACATATTGCCTAACAAAACAATCGGGCTATGCAGGTTCAAACGGCAATATAGATGCCAATCCTCTACTTTACAATAGAGGAAACGGTGTATATGAAATGAGCTGGACATCACCTTGTATTGATGCCGGAGATCCTGCTCCCGAATACAATGACGATGACAACAGTAGAAATAATATAGGAGCCGGTCATACCATATTTTCACCATCAACAGATGCTTTTGTTTTTTCTATTGACACACCGGCAAACGAATCATTTCTTTACGGAAATTATAATATCTCTGCTAAAATCACAAATATTGGAACTTCTTCTTTAACAAATGTTCCAATAAACTGGTCTATTGACGGAACTTCTCAACCTACTTATAATTGGTCGGGAAATTTATCTTCGCCCGATACATCAGAAACAATTACTATCGGAAATTATAATTTCACAGCAGGTAAACATACTATTAAAATATGGACATCGGCAAGCGGAGACGAATACTCGGCTAACGACACTTTAACAAAAAACGTTGATGTTTTTACAAATCTTGATGCAGGAATTATTTCTCTTAATAATCCCACATCACATTTTAACAATGAATCATCTACCGATATTTATGTGTCGGTTAAAAATTTCAAAAACGACAGCTCTATTTATAATGTAAAGATAGACTGGTCAGTTGACGGTTCTGAACAAACACCATTTACTTATAACGATACTATTTTACCAAATACCGTAATTGATTCCATAAATATCGGCTCTTACTCTTTTTCTCGCGGAGAACACAATATAAAAATATGGACTTATGACCCCAACGGATTAGCAGATGACGATAATTCCAACGATACTTTAACAAAAACTATCTACTCAATAATTTATGATATTGGTATTTATGATGTTTATAAACCAAATAACCCTGATACTATTGGCACTATCCCTATTATTGTGTCATACAAAAACTATGGTTTTCGAAATGTTACATTTACCAGAATTTTTTGGCAAATAAATAATGAAAGTCCCAATGCTTTTGATAAATCAGGCACTGTAACACCCGGCGAAGTTACTGATTATTTTGCAATAGGAAGCTATAACTTTACCGCTCCGGGTACATATCAATTAAAAGTTTGGACTACTGCTCCAAGTGGCGATGGTGATGATTACCTTCACAACGATACATTAACAAAAACTATTACAATAGGAAATCCCATGTGCGGTACATATACTATTGGTGCAACAGGCGATATTGCCAATTTCTCCGATGCTGTGGACTCATTGATTAACAAAGGAATCAACGGTGATGTAATTTTTAATGTGCAATCAGACACATACAACGAACAAGTTACCTTACCATATATACAGGGAGTTTCCGACAGTAATACCATTGTATTCCAATCAATAAGCGGCGATAGCACCGATGTTATACTTACCAACTCCGGAAGTACTGTTATTACTCTTAAAGGAGCAAAATATATTACTTTTAAAAGTATGACAATTACTGCTGACGGCAGCAATGTAATTACGGCAAACGATTCTATTATTGATGTCTCTTTTAAAAATAACATAATAAAAAGTACTTCTTCTGATTATACTTTGTTTAATATATCAGAAGACAACATTATTTTTGGTAATATCAGTATTATTAACAACAATTTTATAAATGGGTCAAAAGGTATTTGTCTTGAAGATCATCATAATACATCAAAAGGTAATTTTATTATAAAAGGTAATGTTTTTAATAATATAAAAGGTAACAACATATCTGTTTACAGAATGAAGAATACCCTTATTTCCGGCAATACATTTAAAGCAACATCAAATGTATCAGCCATTTACATCAACGAACGAAAGGGTATAAATAAAATAGAAGCAAATAAAATTATTTTACCACAAGGTGGTACCGGTATTAATTACCATAGTTACTACACATCAGATTATACCGATACTATTATCAACAATTCAATATATGTTAATAATGGTACGGGTATAAATATTCCTTACGGACATAATACAGATTCTATTTATATCTCATATAACAGTATAAATATTACAGGAAACTCCGGTGAAAATATTTATAATGGAGGATATTTGAAAATAACCCTCTTTAATAATATTTTATCAAATACAACAGGATCTTTTATGATTGACTACTATCGTAAAGGTTTAATAATAAGTGATTATAACTGTTTTTATCATCCTTTTGGTGAAATCTCATATTCACGTGAAAATTTAGATGCCATTCATTATTTTGATAAGATGGAATCTCATTCTATTGAAATAAATCCTAATTTTCAATCGGATAGTAATTTAATGACTCACAATCCGTTTCTTAATAAAGTAGCAACCCCAATACAGGAAATAACAACCGACATTGACGGAAATATTCGTGATGCTGCAAATCCCGATATGGGAGCTTATGAATTTACTCCACTACCCGGACTTAGCGGCACTTATGAAATAGGACAATCTGCTCCTCTGTTTAAAACAATTACCGATGCTGTTGATTCTCTTATTTCTGTTGGTATTGAAGATGCTGTAATATTTAATATTGAAAACGGCATATATAATGAGCAGGTATCTATTCCTGAAATATACGGAACTTCAGCTACCCAAACCATTACATTTCAAGCAGCAAGCGGCGACAGAACCGATGTTGTTTTGAGTTTCTCAGCCTCTGAAAGTGATAAAAACTATACATTACAACTTGCAGGAGTAGATTATGTAATATTCAAAAACATAACCATTAAATCGGAAAACACTTCGTATGCCAATGTAATTAACTTTACGGGAAATAATTATAATAATACTTTTACAGGAAATATAATTACCGGACAAGCAGGAACCGGACAACTGATATTTTTTAAATCAACCGGTTCGGTATATGACAATACTTTCGACAATAACATATTTACTAACGGTAAAACAGGAATAATAATAAACAATGGCAATAAAAGCTATTATTTTCACGATTCGGCAAACATAATTGTAAGAAATAATCAATTTGTAAACCAAACAGATACATCAATTTATTTAAACAGTTGTAAATATTCAGAGATTTCAGGGAACAAAATATCTTATGCAGGTTCTTTAAATGCTTTTTATCTGGAAAAAACTCTTTACAGTACCATAAAAAATAACAACATTCATATTAATTCGGGTAATGTAATCTTTTTTATCAATTGCCAGAACGACTCTTCATTTATTATTGGAAACAAAATAAGAATAGATAATGGCGGATGTGGAATAAACTTTCATTACTCTTCTTATGATAACAAATCTATGATAAGTAATAATTTTGTTTTATTAAATACAGTAAACTCAGACTATGGTATTAATCTACCTCATACAAAACACTTGAGATTATACAATAATACCATACGCATAACAGGCAACAACAATAGTTCCGCTTGTGTTTATACTTCTTCCAATGTTATAATTAAAAATAATATTTTTTCAAACTCAGCAGGAAGTTACTTATTGTCAGGAAATTTCACTAATAACAGAGAGAATAACTGTTATTTTACAAACGGTGATAAGAGTAAAATAAATTATTACCACTCTCTTGAAACAGACCAAAAAAATAAGATAGATACAAATTCATATTTTTTAAATCCTTATTTTATTAATGATTCTACATATATTACTAAAAATGCCACACTTAACAACAAAGGATGTGTGCTATCTGAAATATCAACAGACATTGATGGTAATGTAAGAGATGCTTCTACACCCGATATCGGAGCATATGAATTTACTCCGGACTTAACTCCCATGCACGGAGTATATACCATAGGAGCAACAGGCACATTCTCAACATTCGGTTCGGCAATAGATTCTCTTATTATTAAAGGAATTGACAATACCGTAACTTTTAATATTGAAAACGGCACATATAATGAACAGGTAATCATACCCGAAATACAAGGCTTGTCTGAGAATAACACCATTACATTTCAATCGGCTTCAGGTGACAGCACCGATGTTACTTTAACATACTCATCCGGAAATGATTACAATAAATTTGTTTTAGATTTTTACGCGACAAATCATATAATCATAAGAAACATAACTGTAAAATCAACAACAGAAGGCTTTATTCCTGTAATTATTGAAAAAGATGCAAGTTGCAATACCCTTTACGGAAATATTATAACTGCAAACTCAACTAATGACAATTTAATCACCAAACCTACCGATTCAGGTTCATTTACTGACAGTTGCAATATATTTAAAAATAACTATTTTACAAACGGCTCAACAGCTGTTAATATTATTGATGTTTGGCCTTACGGAAAAAAATCAATCAAATACACTATTGCAAATAATATCTTTTCATCTGTAAAAGCCATTACAAGCGGTTGTGACAGTATGGAAGTTTATGGAAATACTATTAATTCACCTTACAACAATACTGTTATAAATTGTGGTTCCGGTTCAAAAATTTATAACAACACCATTCATTTACTCGACAGAGGAACAGGTATTAGTGCCGACTCTAATTCTTTAATAGCATATAACACTATAAAAGTATCAAGTATGGGTAATGCTGTCAAAGCTTCAAAAAACAGTTTGATTTTAAATAATGTATTAATTGCTCATAAAAATAATTCGTTTGCAATATCAATATCTGACACAACAGGTTGTAAAATTGATAACAATATCTATTTTTCTCAACAATACGATAATAGAATAATTAACTATAATAATCATTATTTTAATTTAAACGAATGGCAAGAAAATAGCAATTTCGATAAAAACAGTATTTTTCTTAATCCTACTTTTATTAATGACTCAACTCTTTACAGCGAATCACCATTTCTTAACAATAAAGGAGTTACTGTTGCAAATATCACTACCGATTTAACAGGAAAAGCAAGAAGCTCAACAACTCCCGATATAGGAGCTTATGAATTTGACGGTTTTTCACCTCTATCGGGCGAATATACTATCGGAACAGACGGATATTTTACATCGTTTACACAAATTACCGATTCACTACAATTGTGCGGTGTAAAAGATTCTGTTATTTTTATTATAAAAGACGGTGAATATAGCGAACATATCATTTTAAAAGATATCGAAAAATATCCTGCCGGTGCTCCTATTATTTTCCGTTCACAATCCGGCGACAGCACAAAAGTTACTTTACAATATAATGCAACAGATGAAAATAATAATTATGTAGTATTAATTGACAGTGTAAATAATGTGATGTTTAAAAATATTACCTTAAAATCGTTAAATAACGACTTTGGCAATGTAGTGATAATGAAAAATACTACAAACAATACTGTTTTTGAGAATAATATTATAGAAGCAACATCGTTAAAAAGTAGTTTAATTTATGCCGATACCACTTATCGTGAAAACGTACAGATAAAAAACAATGTGCTGAATAACGGAAAATATGGTATTGTATTAAATTCAAAAGGTATGGAATACGGGCAAAATCCTAAAATATCCGGTAATACACTGTCAAATCAATACAGCTATGCAATATATGCAAGGCTACAAGAAAATGCTGAAATATTAAATAACAAAATTACACACTCCTCACCTATACAAGATACAACATGGATTGGTATAGGTATTGTTGATTTCAAATCATACAATCACTATTCTAATGTTGCAAATAATATGATTTCGTTTAATGCAACAGGAAAATCAGCAGGTATTCATATTTTCAACAGTGTTTGTGTTAATGTTCTATTCAATAGTGTTTATGTATATGGCAATGCAGTAAACAGTAGGGCTTTTAATATCGAACAATCAAGTGTGTGGTCTATAAATGTTTATAACAATATCTTTATAAACAAAGCAAAAGGACTTGTTTATTATGGAGCATCTCAAAAATGTGATTATAATAACCTGTTTACCAATGGTGATAATTTTGCCTACACAAATGAATTTATTCCTACATACTACGAATGGTATCACAAAACATCGCAAGATGTTAATTCATGGCACAAAGATTCTATTTTTGTTTCACCGGAAGATTTACATTTGAAAAACTTTACTCTTATAGGCAAAGGCATAAGTAAAAATGAAGTTTTAACCGATATTGACGGAGATAAACGATTTACCAACTATGCATCAATAGGAGCCGATGATATACCTGTTGATACAACTATGGTGCTAAATGGCAACTACACTATTGGAGACAATGGCGACTTTACATCATTTGGCGAAGTATCAAAAGTTCTTGCATTATGCGGAGTAAACGGTTCAGTAACATTTAATGTTAATTCAGGTATTTATAACGAACCTATAACTATAACCAAAGTAAAAAGTATTACAATAAATGATACTATTATTTTCCGCTCACAAACAGGAAACAGTAACGATGTATTGATAAAAACAAAAGCAATACCAATAAAACACTACGATACTTATAGTTACAGTTTTATATCTGCCGACAACTATGTTGTTAAAATAGCTAATGTGCCAAATGTTAATATTGAAAACATGACACTTCAAGCTCTTGATTCTTCAAGTTGCAGAATTATTGTAATAGGCGATTCTGTTAGCAACATAAGTATTTCAGGAAATAAACTGATAGGACGTAAAAATCCTACATATGATGATAATATTAAATCGGTTTCTATTTTTATAGCAGGAAAATACGATAATCCGAATGTTTCAATTATCGGAAATAAAATACTATATAATTCAATATCGGTTTATAATACTTATCGCAACGGTTGGTTTGAAGAACCCGATTCTGTAAATAATATAACAATTGAAAATAATACACTTGTTGATAATTTATTATTGATTTACAGAGCTAAGAACGCAACATTTAAAGGAAATAATTTACATTATTCCAATAATTATGGCTCTAATTTTCAGCTAATTGCAGGTAACAACATCAATATTTACAATAATTTTATAACAGCAAATATAATTTACGGTTACAACAACCTTATTTCAATTGGTAACAATTCATCTTTTAATAACAATACGGTATATTGTTCAGGAGATTTCAACAGTTATATTGTAAAAACAGCTAATAATGACAACATTTATAACAATATTATAGTAAACTCTACCGGCAACAAAACCATCTCGGGAGGAATAAGCGATTACAATAACATTTATCCTAACTTATCAGAACTACAAGCAACAGGTAATAATATGCATTCTGTATCTTTTATCCCGAATTTTGTAAGCGAAACCGATTTACACACAAATGATGTCTTACTGTATCATAAAGGTGTAAATATTGCAAGCATAACAACAGATATTGACGGAGAACCCCGCAATAATCCGCCTTGTATCGGTGCAGACGAATTCTCAAATGCTACTTTTGATATTGAAGATTCATTAATGTATTGTTATTATGACAAATATTTCAGTCCTACTGAAAATGTATTTAATATAGGATACGGATACGACAGTTACCAATGGTCAAACGGTTCCGATTCTTCATCAATAGTAATTGATGCTAACAGTCCGACAGGTATAAACAAATATACGGTAACAGTAACAGTAGGAAATGATTCATATACCGATTCGGTTTTTATCAACCATAATTTACCTGACGCATTACCTGTTGATACATTTTGCATAGCAATTAACGACTCTGTTGAAATTACTGCAGCAGAAGATATGTCTTATATTTGGAATACAGGAGATACAACACAAAGCATATATGCAACTAATCCTTACAATTCATATTCTGTTACTGTAACAGACAATTACGGATGTCAAAACAGGGAAACAGCAAAATTAGAACGTAACGATTATATTGCCGATATTAATATTGAAAACGATTCTACAATCACTAATACTCAGTCGATTGAAGTTTCGGCAATAAACCTCAGCGGTAATATTTACGATATGTGCAGCTTTTTGTGGAATACTTCCGATACAACCAAAGATATTACATTTGACGGAAGTCAATATGGAATAGGCTCTCATAAATTATATGTTAATGTAACTAATAAGCAAACATCACAAGGATGCACAACATCTGATACAGTAACAGTAATAGTAATAAACGGCGATGGAATAGATAACAATAAATTATCTCATATTGTAATTTATCCAAATCCCGCAAAAGACTTTATTGTAATTTCCACAGATAATATTAAAGGTGATTTTATTATATCAATACTTAATGTTAAAGGAGAAAAAGTGTATCAGTCAAATATTGATGAGTTTAAAAATAACAAACATATTATTAACACAAGTGACTTATCTGAAGGTATTTATATTTTGCAGATAAATACAAATAATAAAGTTTATACTAATAAAATTATAATTAACAGATAAAATTACAATTAAAAAGAGGCTGTTTAATAAGAAGAAAATAAATAACTTTTTTTCGTTAGAAATAACTTTTTAGACAGCCTCTTATTTTATCAGATTTTTTATTTTCTCAATATCAATATTATTACTTTTACAATATTCTTTCAATACAATATCGGAACGTTTTACCGATGTTAAAAGCCATTTAAGAAAAATAATTTCCTTTTCATGATTGGTCAGTTGCCAATTGATATTACTTGCTCGCAATTTTCCTGATAAATGATGTAAAATTATTGATGCACTTACCGAAATATTAAAACTTTCAGTAAACCCATACATCGGGATTTTTAAAAATTCATCGGCATTATCAAGCATTAATTTCGATAAACCCAATAGTTCAGTACCAAAAAACAAAGCTGTTTTACCTTTTGTTAAGTCAAAATTTTCAAGATTAACATCGTTAGTATGAGGAGTAGTTGCAACAATTCGATAACCATTTGTTTTCAGATATTTTATAGCTGCAAGTGTATTATTTTCAAGTTCATTGTGCCTGATTAAATTAATCCATTTATATGAGCCTAGAGCAACATCAGGATTAATATCGTAACTATTTTTATTTTCAATAACATGAACATCTTGCACTCCAAAACAATCGGCTGTTCGTAATACGGCACTGGCATTATGCGGTTGGTAAATATCTTCAAGTGCTACGGTAATATAACGAGTTCTATTTTCAATAACTTTTGTAAATTGGGCTATACGCTGTTCGGTTACAAATGCACTAAAATAATTAATTATTTTTTTTTAGCTCCATAAAAAAGTAAGTGTACTGATTATAAAATAAAAGGGAGTGCAAAAAACACTCCCTTTGAGATAAAAGTTAAATTTTTTACTGTAATTGTCCTATTAAGTCACTACCTGCTTTAAATTTAACAACTTTTTTTGCGGGAATAACAATTTCTTTTCCTGTTTGAGGATTTCTACCTGTACGTTCTTTTCTATCAACAACAGAAAAAGAACCAAATCCTACTAAAGCAAGACGATCGCCGCCTTTTAATACATCAGAAGTTACTTCAACAAATGCTTCAAGGGCTTTTTTTGCGTCAGCTTTTGTTAAACCTGCTTTAGATGCCATTGCATCAACTAATTGTGCTTTATTCATATCTGTAATTTTTGGGTTAGAATTCTCTTTATTTTATTCTTTAAATACAAATATAAAAGATTTGAACAGTTTAGCAAAAAATATTTTTTGTTTTTAATAACCTTATAATATGTTATTAATTACTTTTCTACAATTACTATGTAGTCAATATCAGAAAGAAAACTACACTTTTTTCATGCACTTGATATTCACGGCATGAATCTTTAATAAAAGTCTCACATTATTATTAATTATCTTTAAACCAACAACTCACACTATGCCCCCCCGAAAATACGGGACAAACTTTACGAATTCAAGATAAAACAAAAAAAAGTAAAAGTATTGTTTTCATTGAGTTTCAGACAATTATAAAACACTTAAAAAAAAAGTTAATTTTTTTTTTCAAATCTATTGCAGATAATAAAATTTTATCTACTTTTGCCGCTGGAGAATTGGCAGAGTGGTCGAATGCGGCGGTCTTGAAAACCGTTGTACCGCAAGGTACCGGGGGTTCGAATCCCTCATTCTCCGCCAAGTAAAAAAATCCCTGAAAGCATTAGCTTTCAGGGATTTTTTATTATAAAATAACACTAAAATTAAAGTGTTGACCATATATCATTTTTACCTAATCCATAATCATCACCTCCCAATACCCATATTTTATTATTAAAATATATACATCCAAAAAATTGTCTTCCCGACCAACCGGCATTACCTGTTGCTTGAATCCATGTAATACCATCTTCTGAATACCAAACATCATTTTTACCGGAACCACCTAATGTCCAGATTTTATTTCCGGCAACAATACTTCTTTGTCCATCTCTACCACTCCAACCCGGATTAGATGTTGCTTGTACCCAAACCTTTCCATCGGTTGAATACCAAACATCTTTTTTATTATCATATCCGCATATTTTATATATTTTATTATCAAATACAACACAAGAATGATACTTATATGTTGAACTTCCTGTTGAAGATGATTCTTGTGTCCATGTTACTCCATCACTTGATGACCATGCATCTTTAGCAATAATCCACATTTTATCATTAAATACAACACTAGCATGACCATAGCGAGCATCCCATGGAGCTGCCGAAGTAACTTGTGTCCATGTCACACCATCGCTAGATGACCAAACATCATTATATTTTTTAAAACTATTATCAGAATAACAACCACCAAAAACCCACATTTTATCATTAAATACAACTGCAGAATATGCATCACGAGGAGCAAACGGAGCACTTGAAATTGCTTGAACCCAATTTGAACCATCAGAAGAATACCAAATATCATTAGCATATTCCGGATTATCATTTTTTTCTCCGGGTAATATCCAAATTTTATCTTTAAAAATTAAAGCGGTAAAATAACCTCTTTTATCCCAAGGGCTATCACTATTAATAAGCCCCCAAGCACTTCCATCAATATCTGCTTGTGATTTAATAATACTAAAATTATTATTTGAATTTGCAAAAACAGAATTATCTGAATTATCATAAATCCTTATTTGATAATCATCTCCTGCCTCTTGTGTTTCCGGTATGCTCCATGTATAAGACCCTGCTCCTGAATTCCCTGCCAAAACAATAACATTTAAACTATTTAACTGTCCATTTTTATACAACTTTATATTAACCTCACCTATATTTCCTTCATAAGTCCATTTTATATCATATGATGTTCCTGCATTCAACGATTCTCCTCCGTTTGGAGATAACAATACTATTTTTTTTGCAACTGTATTTTCAGGATTTGAAGCATTATTTTCATCTTTATTACAAGATGAAAAAGGTATTAATAAAACTATAACTAAAAATATAAAATAATTTTTTTTCATTTTAAGTTCCTCCAAATTTGTTTGTTATCTGTAAATTTATAGAAATTTATTAAATTTTAAAAATATATTCTTCATTACAATATAAACAATAGAATACCTTATGTTACAGTTTGTTTTTTGCAGTAAAATAATCTTTACCATTTATCTAAACTAAACCTACCATATTTATTTTTCAGAACAATTATCAATCTATTATTATTCATCACACCTGAAAATTTACAGATATTTTAACCCGACTTATGCAGTAGTAGTTGTGAAATAACGAACTTACGGCATTTAGTAAGGGTTAACCCCGATTTAGAAATACATCATTTTGGTTATTGTCCAAAATAGATGTAGTTCTTTATCGCTATACAATAGAAAACTATTTTTGTTTTCTATTGCATAGTTTGGGTTTAAGTTTTTTATCAAATGTAAAAATATAAGACCTTAGAGCTTTTTAAAATCTTAACTTTCAAATACTGATTAATACATAAAAATATTAACATCCTATATTTAACATTTTATCAAAAAAGATTATCATTTTATCTTAATTCTTATATATTTGTAATAAGTCAAAATAATTAATCTATTTATAAGAATTATTACTTTATTCAACGCAACGAACTGAATATCAAATATTTACAAAAGCACAAACAAATGAAATTATTGGTAACAATCTTATTTTCTACTATATCATGTATATTAGTAGCCCAAACATCTATAAATAATGGTGCTTGGACAAATAATTCTAATTGGAATACAGGTAGTGCTCCCGATAAAACATTATCGTTTCTTCAAACTATAAATATTCATTCTATAATTTCCAGTAATTCTGATATTAGTGTAGAAACCGGAAGCACATTAAATATTGGAGAAGATAGCAATTCTAATATTGATTCTTTAATAATTACTGCCGAACTATTATCTTCAACAGCTTCTGATATTAATATAAACTCTGACGGTGTTTTATATATTGATGGTGATTTAAATAACAACTGGGCAGGAAATATTAATATTGACGGTGAATTGGTTGTTACCGGCGATGTTAATAATTCTTCATGGTCAGGTGTTAAAATTAATAATGGTGGAAAAGTGAAAGTTGAAGGTGATTTTTATAATGGTAACAATTCATCTATTGATATAGATAATGGTGGTGAATTAACAGTAAACGGAACTTTAACAAACAATGGTTCTATAACCAACGATGGGGCAATAACAACAGGAAATTATACCGGAAATCCTCCGACAGGTTCAGGCACTTTGCCTATTAAATTAACCTATTTTAAAGCAACAGTAGAAAACAATTTCATAACTCTTTACTGGCAAACCGCTTCTGAAGAAAACAATGATTATTTTACAATTGAACGTTCTGCTGACGGTATTAATTATAATACAATTGCTACTATTAAAGGAAGCGGTAATTCCAATAATACTATTAACTATACTTATTCAGATAAACATCCCATTAACAAAACATCATACTACCGTTTAACTCAAACAGATTATAACGGAGAATCTGAAACTTTCGATCCTGTTTCGGTTTCTTTTTTTAAAGAAAATGGTATTGCAATAGGTCCTAACCCGGCAACTGATAAAATAAATATTATCATATCAAATGTATCAGAAAAAGAATCTGTAAGTATATATACTTTATCGGGTCAATTAATTAAAACAACTGAAATTACAAGCAATTATGCTACTATAAATATTTCGGAAATCCCAAAAGGTATATATATGGTTGTAATATCATCAGGAGATAATAAAATATCAAAACGCATTATTAAACAATAATCTGATAAACAAAAAACTTTTTTTTAACATTTTTATTTTTAATTAAATTAGGAAATACAAAATATTGCCTTACCTTTGTGAAATCAAAATTTAATAATTTATAATAATGAACAAAGGAACAGTAAAATTTTTTAATGACACCAAAGGTTTTGGTTTCATTAAAGACCAAGAATCAGACAAAGAGTATTTCGTACACGTATCTGGTTTAATTGACGAAATCAACGAAGATGATGAAGTAACTTTCGATCTTCAAGAAGGAAGAAAAGGATTAAATGCAGTTAATGTAAAATTGGCTTAAGTCAATTATATTACAATAAAGACCTTTTACGATTCCAAAAAAACCTTACAGAAATGTAAGGTTTTTTTCGTATTATAGCATTCCGTAAGGAATAAAAACATAAAAATATCGTTTATAACTATCATGCATATTATAATTGCCGTAACAAACGATTTGGTAACCGACAGACGTGTGGCAAAAATTGCCGAAACACTCTACAACACAGGACACTCTATTACTCTTGTAGGCAGAATATTACCGCAAAGTACTTCTATTAACAGAACTTACAAAACTAAACGGTTTAAATTAATGTTTAACAAAGGTGCTTTGTTTTACGCTAATTACAACATAAGACTGTTTTTTTATCTTCTTTTCAGAAAATTCGATATTGTCCTTTCAAATGACCTTGATACGCTTTTGGCAAGTTATATTGCTGCAAAAATCAGAAATAAAAAAATAATTTACGATAGTCACGAATATTTTACCGAAGTGCCCGAACTTATTAATCGCAAATTTCAACAAAATACTTGGAAATTTATTGAACGACTGATTTTACCTAAACTCAAATATACTTATACAGTATCACAATCAATAGCTGACGAATACAATAAAAAATACGGAACCAATTTTAAAGTTATCAGAAATTTACCCGAAAAAAGCAAACCTGTTAATATTAAAAAACAAAATGCTATTATTTATCAAGGAGCTTTAAATATTGGCAGAGGTATTGAACTTATGATAAAAATAATGCAATATCTGCCCGATTATAAACTTTGGATTGCAGGAACAGGCGATATTGATGATAAACTGAAAAAATTAACAGCCGATTTAAATCTTAATGAAAGGGTAATGTTTTTCGGAAGAATTGACCCTGAAAAATTGTATAATTATACTTATGCCGCAAAATTGGGGCTTTCGTTTGAAGAAGATTTGGGTAAAAATTATCGCTTTGCTCTGCCCAATAAACTTTTTGATTATATTCAAGCTCGTATTCCGGCTTTAATTTCCGATTTACCCGAAATGAAAAGAATTGTTGCAGAATATAAAACAGGCGAAATATTAAAATCGCGTAAGCCTGAAGATATTGCTCTTCAAGTTTCAAATATGCTTAACAATAAAAATAAATACAGTTCATTTGTTAAAAACTGCAATATTGCTGCAAATCAACTTTGCTGGGAAAACGAAAAAATCAAACTTGAATTGATAATAGATGAATTGATAAATAAATAAATAAATAAATAAAAGTTTTATTGCAACTAACTTATTCTCAAAATGATAATATTCTCCGAAAATATTACTCCCCGATTACAATATACCCTGAATTATATTTTTAAACACAGGTTTAAAACCGATTATACGCTAACATCCGATTTAAACATTATTGACAAATCGGAGAACGTGATAAATTATTCAAACAAAGTTATACCAAATGCTCTACAAATAGTTCCCTGCGGACTTCTTTTTGCCGATAATATCAGCAAACACTCCTACCCTGACTTATCGTTTATTGATAATATTCCCGTTATTTTTGAAACTAAAGGAGATTTTCCTTTTGATATTTTCTCGTCGGCATTTTGGTTTTTGTCGCGATACGAAGAGTATTTGGATTTTAAACCGGACTCTCACAGCAGATTTCCGGCTACGGAAAGTTTTGCATATAAAAATAATATTCTCAATCGTCCTATTGTTGATGAGCAACTGATTTATTTTAAAACATTTTTAAAAAAATATTTTCCCGAAACCAACTTGCACAACAATACTTTTAAAGCAATAACAACAATAGATGTTGACAGCCCATGGTGTTATAAAAATAAGGGATTTTTGCGAAATGTTGCGGGGTTTGTGCGTGATATTTTAAAAGGAAAAATAAACGATGCCGAATTTCGATTACAAGTGTTACTAAATAAAAAGCCCGACCCTTGGTATAATTTTCACAGCTTGACAGACTTACATAAAAATACCGGTATTGAATTGAAATTCTTTATTCACACAGGCAACTATGGGAAATACGATAAATCGGCAAATTACAAAACACCGGCTTTCAAAAATTTTGTAGAATATGTAACCCGTAATGCCCACATAGGGTTACACCCCTCATATCAAGCGGCAACTGATATTAATATACTGAAAGAAGAGAAAAACAGACTTAAAAAACTGTCAGGTAAAAAAATTACAGCAAGTCGTCAACATTTTTTGGTTTTTTCGGTGCCCGAATATTACCGTATGCTTATTCAAGCAGGCATTACAACCGATTATTCAATGGGATTTGCCGATAGAGCAGGATTTAGAGCCGGAACAAGTATGCCGTTTTATTTTTTCGATTTACAAAACAACAAATCGACAAATCTTATCATACATCCGTTTACCGTAATGGACAGAACATTAAACAGTTATCGCAATAACTCACCGCAACAAGCATACGAGTCGATATTATTATTAATTGAAAATACACTGAAAGTAAACGGAAATTTTGTAAGTTTATGGCACAACGAAAGCCTTAGCGAAATGTTTGAATGGAAAGGATGGTTTTCGGTTTTTCAGAAAATAACAAGCACGCTTGCAAATTTACAATCACCAAATAATAAACAACAGTGATTAAACTATTACAAAACTTAACAAACAGACAACTTATTTTGCCGTTTTATCATGCTGTGGCTGATAATATCCCCGTGCATCTGAAACATCTTTACAATGTAAGAAGCGTTAAGCAGTTCAATGACGACATTGATTTTTTGTTAAAATATTACATTCCTGTTTCGTTAGATGACGTTTACAATTGGTTAAAAGGTAAAAACAAGCTGCCTAAAAATGCTTTTCTTTTAACATTTGACGACGGATTGAGAGAATTTTACACAAATATTTTTCCTGTATTAAAATCAAAAAATATTCCTTCGGTTCTGTTTGTAAATACTGCTTTTGTTGACAATAAAGAGCTGTTTTTCAGGTTTAAAGCCAGTTTAATTATTGATTTTATCAAAAATAATAGAAATCATAAATTAGTATTAGAAGCTACAAAAGTTTTTGAAGGCATTATGACCACAATACCCGACTTAGAAACATTTGTGGCAAAAGTTCAATATCTGCATCGCAATGTTTTGGACAATCTGGCTGACTTTTTCGGTATAAATTTCACCGATTATTTGCAAAAGCAACAACCTTATTTAACTTTAAATGAGCTTAAAGAGCTGCAAAACAATAGTGTTTATATTGGTTCGCACAGTGTTGATCATCCGCTTTTTTATTTACTGAACGATGATGAAAAGATACACCAAATAACAGAAAGTGTTAACTTTATAAATGATAATTTTTCACAAAAAATATCCGCATTCAGTTTTCCATTTACCGATTTCGGGCTTAGCTCTTCTTTTTTTAATAAAATATTTAGTGAAAACTTAATTGATATTTCGTTTGGAACTGCAGGAATAAAAAAAGATTCGGCAAAGTTTAATTTACAACGTATTCCTGTTGAAGATTACAACTTAGATACAAATATAAACAGTATTTTACTTCATCAATATCTGTATTTTTTACTTAAAGCTCCTCTTTTTAAAAATAAAATCAGAAGAGTTAAATAATTTTAAAGCAATGAATTATTTTTAGTCTTTGTTTTGTTATTTGGGGCTTTATATCTACCCCAAAATTTATACTTTGTTAATGCCGTCAAAACAAAAAAACGTTCAAATAATTTAAATCGCATTAGCCAATGCATCAACCTGTAACCAATAAATAATAAAGGAAAAAATGCTAATGAAACTATCAATGCTCTGATATTTTTATTTTGCAACCATTGTAAACTCTCAAAAAATTGATTATTTAACAAGTAACTTACAACATACCCGACAGATAATGATGTAATAACCCAAACAACAATAATAAACCCGTGTGCAGTTTCAATAGCTTTTTGTGGACAATTATTCATACACTTCATACAACTTTCACATTTAATTGTCCAAAACATTCTTCCGTCAACTTGCTTTATTGCTTGTACAGGACAAGCCTTCTCACACAATCCGCACATATTGCAATTTGATGATGCTATAAATGATTTAGCAAAAAAATACTTTCCGAAAAATATATATAAAATTGTTACCGGTGAGATTATTATATCTTGAACAATATCATACAAAGCCCTGTAACTTCTTTTGCCGCTAACAACTTTTACTGCAAAACTCCTTACCTTAGGTTCAGTATATTGATATATTATTTCAACTCCTTTTTTTCTTAATGACGGATGAATCGATATCCAATTCGACGGTAAGTCCACAGCTTGCAAACCTACAATTTCAAAACCCTTTAAATAAAGTTTAATTGATGCCCAATAATGCAATATACCGCTTAATCCGGGTGTGATAATTTTCCCTATTCTCAATCCTGCTCGTGTATTTACAACAAAAGCATAACAGTTTTTTACTTTCGGAAAATTCTTTATAAACTTTCGCATTATTTCAGGAAAATGAAATCCATGAGTTGGCGAAATAAAACCAATTAAAGTATTTTCTTCGAGCTGTTCTATTTGTATGCTTTTTGTTTTGGCTATATCAATAATTTCCGTATCAATTCCTTGATTTTCGGCTTCTTCACCTATCCACAATGCAGTATTCTTTGCATTACCGGTTCCTGAAAAATAATAAATTATCGTTTTACGAAATTTCATATTTATTCCTGTTACTGCTTTAATATTATAAAAAATACTGCAAATACATTTATCTCCTATAAAAATAATGGCTCTACTGTTATTTTAATGGATAACTTAAAATACTTAGGATTTATTTTTTAAATGAATAAAAATATTAAAATACTATAACAAAGATAATTATTAAACCTTCCAGGTTTTAAAAACCTGGAAGGTTTGGATATTTAGCTTTTAATTATCCACTAAATTAGTGGTAGAACCAAAATAATACATCCTACTAATATATAAAAGGTTACAAAACATATCGTATAATATTCTATTTTTTCTATCATTTCATAACTAAAAAATTGAAAAATTTCAATTTTTACTATTGCATCTACAACCTCTGTTTTATTGTAAAAAAAAATGGTTACCGGTATTTTTGCATTGTCAGTAATAATAAAAATAAATTTGATGAGAAAAATAGCAATACCGGTAGTTAATAATACACTTAGCGAATATTTCGGAAATTGTCAAAACTATGTGGTTTTTGAAATTGTTGACGGACATATTGTAAATAAATCGGTAGAAGTTCCGCCCAACAAAGACATTGAGTTATTACCGGCTTGGATTGCTTTACAGAAAATTACCGATGTGGTAACATATAAAATTGATAAACGAATTATCTCACTTTTTACACAAAAAAAAATTAATCTGTTTGTGGGAATACGAGTTAATTCACCACTGAAAATTATTGACGATTATTTAAACGGAACATTGAAATCAGACATTGACATTATAAAAGAGATAACAGAAAAATAAATATTAATTAATTAAAAACATAAACAACTATGAATTTATTGCAAACAGCTGTTCACGAAATAAAAACAGCAGCAGAATTAGAAAAAATAATTAACGAAAACGAGAATGTAATGGTATGTTGCGGACGTATGGGTCCTATGTGTCTTCCTGTTTACGATATTATGGAAGAGCTGGAAGAAGAGCGTCCTAATATTAAATTTTATACCATGGGTTTTGATACTCCCGAAGCTGCTCCTATTCGTAATGCTCCTATGTGTCAGGGATTTATGGGATTACCTTTTACTGCTTACTACAAAAACGGCGAAATGGTAAAAGCTACCAGCAGTATTCAAACAAGAGACCAAATTACTGCTATTCTTGACGAATATTTTGGAAAATAGTTTTTTTTATAAATTTTGTTGTGGGACTGTCTAAAAAAGTAAAAAAACAATCATTGCAAAAACGAAGTCTGTAACAATCCCTCTAAAATACTCTACTATATTTACTAAGGAATTCTTCACTTTCGTTCAAAATGATAACTTTTTAGACAGTCCTTATTTTTATATTTAAATAAAACTTTATAAAAATGGAAGAAATTTTTGATGTAATGATATTGGGTGCCGGAGCATCGGGACTAACAGCAGGCATTTACTCTTCGAGAGCAAAACTGTCAACAATAATACTAAACGAAGGTGCTGTTGGCGGACAAATGGTACTTACCGAAGAAATTGCAAACTATCCGGGGGTAGAAACTACCAAAGGATATATGCTTGCCAATACTATGAAAAAACAAGCAAAAGATTTCGGGTGCAAAATCAGAACAGGACTGAAAATTGTAAAATATAACTTAACCGATAAAATTAAAAGTGTAGAAACAGAAGACGGACGCACTTTTAAATCAAAAGCCGTAATCTTAGCTCCGGGTGGTAAACCTCGCTCATTAAACATACCCTGCGAAGATACTTTTAAAGGAAAGGGTATTTCATATTGTGCCACTTGTGACGGCGATTTTTTTACCGGTAAAGAACTTATTGTTGTCGGTGGCGGAAACTCTGCTCTTGAAGAAGCTGTTGCTCTTACAAACTTTGCAAGTAAGGTTACTATTGTTCATCAGTTTGATGAGTTTCAGGCATTTAAACACGCTGTGGAAGAAGCAGAAAAAAATCCTAAAATCAGTTTTATAATGGGTTCTGAACTTAGAGAATTTAAAGGCGACAATGTGCTTGAAAGTGTTACTATTGAAAATCTTAAAACAGGCAAAATGTCTGAAATAAAAATTGACGGTGTATTTATTTTTGTGGGATATCAACCCAATACCGAATTTTTAAACGGTATTGTTGAATTAAACGAAAAAGGTGAAATTATAATTGATGCCGATATGAAAACAAATTTATCGGGTGTATTTGCCGGTGGCGATTGTATTGCAAAAAAATATCGTCAAGTTACAACGGCTGTTGCCGAAGGAACTGTTGCTGCTCTTAGTGCTGCCGAATATTTAAGATGATAAATAATACATTAAACCCGACTTATGCAGTAGGAGTTGTGAAATAGTGAACTTACGGCATTTAGTAAGGGTTAACCCCGATTTAGAAATACACCATTTTGGTTATTGTCCAAAATAGATATAGTTCTTTATCGCTATACAATAGAAAACTATTTTTGTTTTCTATTGCATAGTTTGGGTTAAATATAATAGTCACAGCGTGAATTTATTTTGAAATTATTTCTGCATTTAAACCATAAACTCACACTGTGACTATAAAAAATCAGGCTTATATTTTTTATTGATATTACCAATCCAAAAGGCGTTTTTCGCCTTCAATAGCTTTAATATCAGATATTTCTTGTGTAACTTCAATAACTCCTTTATAATTGTTTTCACTGTCTCTCACAGCAAAATAACGAATTAAAATATACTCGCCTTTCATTTTTATCCAAAAATCAGCATGGTCTTTTTCGCCGTTTTTAAACGACTCCACTATTTTTTCAACAACATGAACACTTTCCGGCGGATGACAATTACTCACCTTGCGACCTATAATAGCAGTTGTTCGCGGAAAAATTCTTTTCTTGGGTGTAGAAAAAAACTGCACTGTGTCATTTTCATCTACGTAAGTAATATCAACAGGTAAATGATTAAAAATTAATTTTATTTGCTCAATAGTAACTGTTCCTGTTCCCAAATTTACTTTCCCGTTTTGCATTGTTTCAGGTTTTTCTTTTTTATTTACAAATTCAGGCTTAACATACGGAAAACCAATATCCATACTTTCACCAATCATCGCATCAATACGTTTTTTATCTATTGTTGTAAGAATATAGGGAAAAAGTATTTTCTCTTCTCTAAACTTAATGGCAAGCATATTGAAAAATATATCGCCTACCCAACGATTAAAATCTACCGTTTCGTCGGTATTATTTTTTAATGCCTCAATTACATTTTTTATGTTTCGCCGTATATCATCATGAAACGACCACATTACTTGCACACATCTGTAATCGGATGCATACTGCTCAATCACAGGAAACAGCACATTTTCTTTTATGGTATAATGCAAATTAAACTCACCTAATTTTTCAAAAAGATTTATCAATTTGTTTCGATGTTCATTGTTGGTTTTGTCTTTATTATAAGCCTTAAAAACAGGACTTATTTCATCAAGAATCTTTTCCATTTTGGCATTATTTTGTTCCAAAATATACAGAAACGAATCTTTTTCGGGTTTTACACTTTCGTGATTATTAATAGCCGTATAAAATATATTTAAAACCTTATTAGCACAAGTTTTCAGCTCTTCTACCGAATAATTTTCTTTTACAAGTTCATCGAAAAGAGTAATAAAATCCGAAGGGACAACAGTATCTATAAAGTTTTTATTGTCAATAATAAAACTGCGTGCATTTCCTGTTTTTAATACTAAATGCGATACTTCAAGCAGTTTTTTTATGCGATATTCTTTTGTTTTTGAAAGTTCTGACATAATTATTGTAACTCGTTAAAATCAATAATTTCTTCTTGATGTTCAATAAGTTTTGCCGATTCACATTTTATTACCTTTGCGGGAAAAAGTTTTAACAAAGGATAATCGTGAGTTGCAACCAACACTGCTCTACCGTTTTTACTAATATCCATCAGTAATTGAATAATTCCGGCAGAAGTTTCAGGGTCAAGATTTCCGGTAGGCTCATCGGCTAAAATTAATTCAGGCTCATTAAGCAATGCTCTGGCAATAACAACTCTTTGCTGTTCTCCTCCCGACAGTTCATGCGGCATTTTATACTCCTTATAATTTAAACCTACCTTTTCTAAAACTTGCTGTATGCGGTTTTCTATTTCATTTTTCTTCTTCCAACCTGTTGCTTTAAGCACAAAAGCCAAATTATCGTAAACGGTTCGGTCGGTTAGCAATTGAAAATCTTGAAAAACAATACCCAATTTACGTCGCAAAAACGGTATCTGACGTTTTTTAATTTTCAGCAGATTATATCCTGCAATATTACCTTTTGTGCCTGTCATTGGCACTTCGGCATAAAGCGACTTTAAAAGCGTGCTTTTCCCACTGCCTGTTTTTCCTATAATATAAATAAAATCACCTTTGTTTACAGTAAGGTCAATATCTTTAAAAATAATATTTCCCGGATGTGAAATTGTTACTTTTTCTAAATTTATAATGCTATCTAAGGACATAATCTGAAATAAATTTATTGTTTACACAAAAGTATATAAAAAATTTAGAATAACGGATATTTTAGATACTAGACTATTAGAAATTAGAAGCTAGAAATTAGACGTTAGATGTTAGATGTTAGACGCTTACTTTCAACTTTATAAACTTTCAACTTCCTAAACATTAAGGTGTTAAGAAAATTAAGTTGTTAGAAAATTAAGTTTTCACCGCAAAGACGCAAAGTCGCAAAGATTTTTATCCGCAAATTGCATTAATTAACACTAATTTATTTTCAACTATTCATTATCAACTTATTATCGCATTAAATCATTAAATCATTGTATCATTACACCATTGTATCATTTTCATTGTTGCAAATCCGGCTTCGACAAGCTCAGCCTCCGCTGTAACTTTCAACTAATTACATTATTGAACTACAAATCTTTACTACTAAAATTAAACGGTAATAATTGCGATGTATTATCAACAACAGTAATATAATCTTCGCCAATTAAAATAACTTTAACAGGAGTTTTAAATCTCAATTCCGTTTCAAGCATAACCTGACGACAAGCTCCGCAAGGTGCTACAGGAGTTTTAAGTAACCCGTTTTCATTATATGCACAAATAGCCATGGCAATTACCGGCACATCGGGATATTTTGCATTTGCATAAAACAAAGCAACTCTTTCGGCACACAACCCTGACGGATATGCTGAATTTTCTTGATTATTTCCTGTTATTATTTTTCCGTTTTTCAATAAAACCGCAGCTCCTACTTTAAAATTAGAATACGGAGCATAGGCATTTTGTGCTGCTTGTTTTGCATCTGCTACAAGTTGCTCATCTTGCTCGGGCAATTCTCTGTGAGAACTGTATTCCGTATATTTAAACAGATATTCTTTATCAATCATAACAATAATTCTGATAGTTTATGTAAATGTAATAAAAACACTCTAAATGTTAATTTGTTTTTACAACAAAAAACTATTCATCTCGTTATTCATTAAATTAAACCCGACTTATGCAGTAGGAGTTGTGAAATAGTGAACTTACGGCATTTAGTAAGGGTTAACCCCGATTTAGAAATACACCATTTTGGTTATTGTCCAAAATAGATGTAGTTCTTTATCGCT
>Ga0256845_1000095_pt1 | contig 77343 bp, 62 predicted proteins | sample RiftiametaG_FD_189101 | JGI IMG/M metagenome (GOLD analysis project Ga0256845, IMG submission 189101) | Tube worm associated microbial communities from hydrothermal vent at the East Pacific Rise, Pacific Ocean - Riftia | ecosystem: Host-associated > Annelida > Integument > Unclassified ...
AACTTAAAGAAAATGATGAAACAACTCAAAGAAGAATTTGAAAAATCATTTTCTTGCCTTATTAATTTTGTAATTCAACTTTTATCTTGTAAGCAAAAATGGAGTTGGTAAGGTTCGACTAATTAGTGTACCTTTGTTATAAATGGGTTTGACTAAACTTCAAAAAACTTTCTTTCTACTAGTTGTAATATATTTGTGTTGGGAAATATTTGTGCATTTTTGGGCAAACGATGTGAAAGGGGCAATTATTAGAGTGGATTTAATATTAATTTATCCAATTCTATTGGTAATGTTAATTTTATCCATTATTCAGCAATTTAGACGTAAACGATGAGGCAAATTTTTCTAGTACTATTTTTATTTTTTCAGTTATTGTCTTTTTCACAAGCAGATGTTCAGTTATCTACTAAAAAAACGGATTTTGATACTACGCGGATACAAGATTTATCTGACCAATTATCAATATACAATTATGGGATATCAAAATTATATGCCATAGAGTTAACGAGTAAATCGGGCAAAAAGTTTAAACTATCTCCTAATGGAAGAACAAATTTTGGTTTTGGTTTTAATTACAAATGGATGGGGATAGGTATAGCTTTTAAGCTTCCAGGGTCAGAAAATGATGATGATATTTATGGCGAAACGAGTAGGTTGGATTTTCAATTGAATGTATTTACGCACAAGCTTGGGGTGGATTTTTCTACGCAATACTATAAAGGTTATTATATGGCAAATCCAGAAAAATTTACAGAATGGAAACAACCTGAATATCCTCAGCTAAATGACTTAAAAACAGTAAGCATTAATTTGTCTGCATTTTATTTTACTAACCATAAAAAATTCTCGTACCGTGCAGCTTTTGTTCGAAATGAAATTCAGAAAAAAAGTGCGGGTAGTTTAATTTTAGGCGCATATACGCGTTATGATGTTGCTAACTCTCCAGAAGGATTGATTCCTAAAGAATTACCTAGTGAATTAAAAGATACGTTTGATATTTTTACTTTTAAGTCTATTAATTATGGTCTTACTGCTGGCTATGCTTATACTTTTGTTATTAAAAAGAAATTTTTTGCAAGTTTATCAATTGCCCCTGGTTTGGGAAGCAAAACACTAGTTATTAATACAAATTCGGGTAAAAGTGATGCCTTAAATGGTCTTTCAGCACGTTTTGAAACTCGAATGGCATTAGGTTATGAGCATAAATATTTTTACCTAGGCTTAGCAGCAATTTCTAGTTTAACAAGTTTTGAGTATAAAGGTGTAACGGTATCTACTACTACCAATAAATTTAGATTTTTTATAGGTAAGCGATTTGATTTGGAAAAAAGAAAAAAAAGAAGGGCGGAAAAGAAGGCTACTCAATCTTAATTCCTAAGATACAAACGTCATCTATTTGATCCATTTTTCCTCTCCATTTGTGAAAAATAGCTTCAATAAATGCTTTTTGTTTGTCCATAGGTAGATCTTGCACTTTTATTAATAATTCTCTAAAAGCTTTCGCTTTAAATTTTTTGCCTTTACTTCCACCAAACTGATCAACAAAACCATCAGAAAATAAATAGATAGTATCTTCTTTTTGTAGTGTTATAGTGTGAGTTGTAAACGGTTCCTGAGCATCATATAAACCAATAGGCTGTTTGTTCGCTTTTATTTCATAAATGGTGTAATATTCAAATGAGTAAGACCTAATTAAAGAAGTAGAACTTGTAATTGCAGCTTGATTAGATTTTCGAACAATATAAAGGGGATTGTTTGCTCCCGCATATTTTAGAATAAGATTGTCGTCATTTCGTTCTAAACTGCATAACGCTATGTCCATCCCATCCTTAATGTTGTCATCAGATTTCTGAAATTCATTGATCACTAACATTCTAGTTTTGTCTAGTATCTTTCCCGGGTCAGTTAAGTGGTATTCTCTTACAGACCGATTTAAAGCATTAGAGCACACAACACTCACCAATGCACCCGGAACTCCATGTCCAGTACAATCTGCAACAGCAAAAATCACATGTTTTTTATCCTTGTTTTCTGGTTGAATGTGCTCCAACCAATAAAAATCTCCTGCAACAATATCTTTTGGTTGGTAAAAAATAAACCCATCTTTTAAATGTCTTTTCAAGTCATTAATTGGAGGCATAATTGCATTTTGTATTCTTGTAGCATAGTTTAAGCTATCTGTAATTTCTTTGTTCTTTTCTTGAACAAGATTTTTTTGTTGATCAGCAATTAACTTTTGCTGTAATGCATAATCGCGTTGCTTTTCTATTTCTTGCTTTTGTGATTTAATTTTATGATTTTTTTTATAGAGTAGCTGATTTGTTTTTCGAATCCTTCTTGAAATTAAAGCGATTACAAGGGTGAAAAATAAGACAAGCGAGAGGCTGCCAAATAACACCAGCCTAAATTGTTTTATTTGATCTAAAAAGTCATATTCAGGTGCAATAACACCTGTTCTGTATACAATATTTCCTAGCTTTAATTCACTAATTGATCCCCACCATTTTTTACCCGAACTTTCAAACGAATAAACAGTACTTCCTCTTCCTGATTTTTCCCATGCATCATGCGATAGTGTTAGTTCTGGAATTCCTATTTCTTTTAGCGGTTTAAGAAGTTGTAGTTTAAATGACTCTTTATTAGCATAGTTAGAGTATTCTGGGAGTCCTAAAACTCTATTGTCATCAGTTAAAATAAATGCAATACCATTTTCAGAAACATCTAATGAGTTGGTGAAATCTGATAAATCGTTAAGAAGAATATCAAAAGCGAAAACTTTTTTTTCTCCAGAAGGAGTTGTCCATTCTTTAGATGCTGTAATTCCGATGTCTTTGGTTGTAAAAAATTGATAAGGCTTAGTCCATGTTACCTGTCCAGAGCTCTTTTTAGCTGCTTGGTGCCAAGGTCTATTTCTTGGGTCATAGCTTTTAGCTTCTATCCATTCTTTTTTAAGTTGATGGGTATTGCCATTAATTACCCATTCAGACATGTTGGGTTTTAATGTTTTTGAGCCATTAAAAGTCTCTCTATTTATCCATGAATTTTTAAGCTGAAGAAGGAGTTTTTCATTTCCTTTATCATCTGCTAGCATTAAGGATGAAATTTGCTTAGAATTTTTTAAAAGAGGAATAAAGTTTGCGTTAAATTCTTCTAAAGAAAGAGAGTCGTAAAACCCCGCTTGCCCTAAATCAATGGTTCTTTCAATGCTTTCAACAAATGGGGAGAAATAAAAATCAAGCTCATCATTTATCTCTTCATTTTTAACTGTAATAGTAGTTTTAGCAAGCTCTTCAATGGTAGAGGATAGATCAATAATTAAAAATGAAAAAACACCTAAACAAGCTATTGATAGTGGTAAAATTGCATATGGTGTGAGTTTTTTAAGCATTTTATTGTATTGGGTCAAACTTAGACGAAAGTAGTGAAAGTTAAGATAAAAATCATTGATTTAAGAATGAAAATAAGATTATTGTTTAACTAAAACTTTAAAAATAAGTAATTTTATCCTTTGCAATTTTTATATAATGGTATCAATCAAAAAGTTTAGTTTTATTAGTGTGATTTTGTTTTTTCAAATTGGTTTGAAAGCACAAAGTTTATCCATTACCGAAGCGGTAAAAATTGCGCAAGATTCTAATCGTGTTATTCAATCTCAACAAAAAGCAGAAAAAGTTGTTGTAGAAACTGCTAAAATTGCTAAACGGCTGTACATGCCATCTGTAAGTTTGTTGGGAGGTTATACTTACATGAGCGATCCTTTGGCTATTGATTTAGGTGCTGTGCAAACATCTGTGGTTGAGGGTATGTCTTATCAAAATGTAAATACTTTAGATGCCGTAAATCAGCAAGTAACAGGAGCTCCTTTAACGGATGCACAAAAGCAAGATGTTTATAATAATACATATAAAACCCTAAATGAATTTTACCCTGAATGGAATGCTGAGATAGCTCCTCAAAATTATTTTACAGCCAATTTAGTGGTTAAACAGCCATTATTTTTAGGTGGTCCGTTAGTTAATTCAGGAAGAATAGGAACAGCAGAACAACGAAAAGTTCAGATACTAACCGAAAAAGTAAGTAATGATATTTCTCAAAAAGTAATTAATACCTACTTAGAAATAATCTTGTTAGAACAATTAAAAAAGAATCGAGTACTTAGCCTTAAAGCAATAAATAAACATTTATACAATACCGAAAAGTTGATTGAGCAAGGAATAATCCCTGCTTATCAAGTTTATGTGGCTAAAGCAGCAGTTGCCAAATCTGAAGCTTTAAATAAAGTTGCGGTTAACAATTACCACAGTGCTACTTTGTCTTTAAATCAACTGTTAAATTTTCCGCATGATGCTGAGGTTGAATTAACAACTAAAATCTCATACATAGATATTTTACCTCCTTTATCAGAAATTCAAAACCAGGCACAAGGATACTCTCCTATAAAAAGAATAAATAATGAGGAGTTAAATTTGGCTAATTATAAATACAGTTCTAATCAAGCTGATTTTTTGCCAACTGTTTTTGCTTTAGGAGAATTACAATTGTATCAAAAAAACTTACCTGTAATTACACCTCCTTGGATGGTTGGGGTGCAAATGAAATGGGACATCTTTAATGGTGGTAGGTCAGGAGCTAGATTGAATGCGAGTAAAGTAATGATAGACCAAATGGAGTTAAACAATGAGCTAATTGCTGATGAAATTAATTTGCTAACCGCTAAACTATATGTAAAAACTCAGAATGCTTTTGAGATGTATGATGCACAGAAAATAACTGTAAAATTATTAACAGAATCGTTAAAAGCGATTAAAAAAGAATATGCACATGGTTTAGTACGGTCTGCTCAGGTTGTTGATGCTCAAGCCGTTTTAGATGATAGTAAAGTAGCAGAATCTACCTATTTATTTACGTACTATGTTTCGCTTGCCGAACTGTATAAGTTGCAAGGGAAATTAGGTGAGTTTTTACAAAAAATTGAGAATAATGGATAAAGTTAAATCGTATTGGCCTTTTGCCATTCCTTTACTGGTAATAATTATTGCGAGTTCGTATTGGATATCAAAAAAGACTAGCCCTAGTCCAAAGCTAATTGTGGGTATTGTAGAAACAGAGTATTATGATGTTGCTTCAGAAATACCAGGAAGAATTAAACAAGTTTATGTGGCTGTAGGGGATACTGTTGTTAAAGGGCAAACTATTGCTAAAATGAAACCCAAAGCTGCCGATGCTATTGATAGTCAGGCAAAATCTACGGTAGATGCTGCAAATGCACAATTACAATTGGTTAAAAGTGGTGCTAGAGAAGGCGAAGTGCAAGCTGCACGTAATGCTTATTTAATAGCTAAAGATCAATTAGAATTGGTTCAGGCTACTTGGAATCGTATAGAGTCATTGTATAATGATTCTGTTATTGCATCAGAAGAAAGAGACATTGCTTACTTTAAATATAAGGCATCAAAAAATGAAGTAAACATTGCTTATCAAAATTATAAGATGATTAAAAAAGGAGCAAGAAAAGAAACCATAGAAATAGCTGAAGCAGTAAAAAGTCAGGCAGAAGGAGCTTACGAATTTATCCATACGCTAAGTGAAAATGTAAATATTTTGGCGCCACATGATGGTATTATTTCTTCGGTGTCTATTCATGAAGAGGAAGTGGTAATGCCTGCATCTCCTTTAATTACAGTTATGGATGAAGAGGAGTTTCATGTAATTATTAGTATTCCTCAAAAAGAAATGAGTAACATAAAAATCGGAGATGTACTTAAAGCTAAAATCCCTGGAGTAACAAATGATGAGCAATTTTATGATTTTGAGGTGTACCATATTGCTGTACAATTAGATTTTGCAGATTGGTTACCAACCAATCAACGCAGTGATTTTGATACCAAAACTTTCGAAATTTTTCTACAACCCAATACCGAAATAGAAGGTTTAATTCCTGGTATGACTGTTGGTTTTGAATTGTAAAGATGTTAGGTTTTGTTCAGGTAGCCAATAGAGAATTAAAAAGGATAGCTAAAAAGAGATCCTACATTATTATTCTATTTGTTTTACCCATCATTTTATTTTTCTTATTTGCTTTTTTATACAATAAACAAAGCATCGAAAACTTACCAATAGGTTTGGTGGATAAGGATAATACAGAGCTTTCGAGAAAGCTAACTACCATGATTAATTCTTCGCATTTAGTAAAAATTAAGCAACGTTATGGTGATTTAGCTGCGGTAGAATTAGCCATGAAAAATAAAGAAATTCATGGCGCAGTTTTTATTGGTAATGGCTTTGAAGCCAATATCAAGAATTTTAAAAACTACGATATTCATATGTACCGTAGTTCGGCAAGTATGGTTTATGGTAAAATAATGTACAAAGCATTAGCTCAAACCATCATGACTTTAAATGCAGGAATTGTTTTAGAACGATTTAAAGGTTCGGGAATGAATAAACATGCTGCTATGAATTTGGCAAATCCTATCCGAATTAATGCCAAAGCAATGTACAATGCAAGTTACAATTACCAAAATTATTTAGTACCGGGTTTAACCACTGTTTCTATCCAAATGATTTTAATAATGATAGGTGTTTTGCTAATTAATGCAGAAAAAGAAGAGCAGACGTTTAATGATTTATTAGAAAAAGCTAAATTTTCGGCAAGCAATATTTTGTTAGGCAAAACAACCGTTTATTATTTAATAGGTATGTTTCATTTTCTATTGCTTTTTGGCGTTGTTTTTATGATGTTTAATATTCCTATAGAAGGTGAATTTATAAAGTATTTTACCCTATTTAGTTTGTTTGTTTTGGCTTGTATCGCTTTTTCTATGGCTGTTTCTAGTATTGTTACCGAAAGTCTTGCTGCATCAGATATTGCTGTTTTTTATACAGCTCCTTCTTTTGTGTTTAGTGGGTTTACTTTTCCGGGTTGGGCAATGCCTTGGTATGATCAGTTTTATGCTCAAATAATGCCTTACACTGCATTTTTAGATGCTTTTGTTTTAGTTAATGCCATGAACTCCCCATGGAGCGTAATAGCACCACATCTATTAAAGTTACTCACTTTTATTTTTGTTGGATATGCCATTGCTTTTGCAGTGTTAAAAGTGCAACTCGTTAAAATAAAATCAGCAATAGCTTGAAAAACCTAGGGATACATATTCTACGAGAAGCAAAACGGATTTCTAAAGATTTTACGTTAGTTCTTACGTTGCTGATAGCACCACTTTTTTATGCTTTTTTTTACGGAAGTATTTACATCAATAAAAAAGAACAAAATGTAAAAATTATTGTTGTAGATAAAGACAATTCGGAGCTAAGTAGGAGGTTGACTAAAATGTTTGACGAAAGTTCTTATGTTGAGGTAATAGGCGTTTCTCAGAATTTTGAAGCAGCTAAAAAAGCTTTTTTGGCTTATAAAGTTCAGGGAATTGTTCAGTTTTCTAAAAACTTTGAAGGCGATATTAAACGAATGAAAGGGGCTGATTTACAACTATTTTTAAATACCTCTAAATTTTTGCCTTCTAATGATATTAAAGAAGCCATTAGTACTATTGTGATGACTGCAAGTGCGGGGGTTCGTTTAGAATATTACAAAGCAACTATGAATGATGAAGATAGGGCATTGGTATTAGCTCAGCCAGTTTTACTAAAAGATCATTCCATTTTTACAAGTTTTACCAATTATACCGATTTTCTACTGCCCGGTTTATTGCTTCTTATTTTGCAGCAAACTTTTTTAATGGGCTTGGCAGAAAGTATTGCTCGGGAGTTTGAAAAAAATACATTTACAGAATGGTTCTCTGTCAATAAAAATAAAATATTGCCTAATATTTTCGGAAAAGGACTTTTCTTTTATGTACTTTTTTTAGCTTATGCCTTGTTTTTTATAGTGGTTAATTATGCTGTTTTCGGACTTAATTTTGATGGAGATTTTTTTAGTTTACTTCTCCTTTTTGTTCTCTTTTTTACAACACTTTTAATGTTTGGAAGTTTTATCGCCTCTTTCTTTAAAAAAGAAATTTTTGCTTTGCAGTTTTTTGCTTTTACTACATATCCCTTCTTTTTGATGGCTGGTTTTGCTTGGCCAATAGAAGCGATGAATCCTTTATTTAAGTTAGTTTCCTTTTTAATTCCTACCACTCACATGTTAGAGGTTTACATTAAAATAGTATATAACGGGCTTGGTTTTATGGATTGTTTAGAGGATATGCTTTATTTAGTGATTCTAATTTTCTTTTATGGGAGTTTGGCACATTTTAGATATGCTTATTTGCTAAAGAAAGGAGTCTCTCATTAGTCATCAAAACATAATATCTTCTTTATTTAATTCTACAATAGTTATATTTGCGTTATGGAGAATATGAAAATAGGTGTATTAGGAGGAGGAAGTTGGGCGACAGCTATCGTAAAAATATTAACTGAAAATTTAGAACAAGTTAATTGGTGGATGAGAGATCAAAAATCAGTCGATCATATTAAAAAATTCCATCACAACCCACGCTATATACAGTCTATACAATTTGCTCCAGAAAAAATTAATATAGATACTGATTTACAAAAAATTGTAGATGAATCTGATATTATTGTTGTAGCAGTTCCTTCAGCATTTATGGCTCAAGCTTTTGATGATGTAAATTTAAAAGGAATTGAAAATAAAATTATTATTTCGGCAGTAAAAGGTGTGGTGCCAGAGTACAATCAAATACCTGCAGAATATTTTAACGAAAACTTTAAAGTCCCTTGGAATAAAATCGGAATGATTGCAGGGCCTTGTCATGCAGAAGAGGTTGCTTTAGAGCGTTTATCTTATTTAACGATTGCTTGCGAAGATCAAGAAATTGCACAATACGTTGCCGATTCTATGTCGTGTAGGTATATTAATACAACGATTTCTGATGATTTATTAGGAACAGAACTTTCTGCCATTTTAAAAAATGTATACGCAGTTGCAAGTGGTATTTGCCATGGTTTAGGGTATGGAGATAACTTTCAGGCGGTATTAATTTCTGCAGCAGTAAGAGAAACAAAAGCCTTTATCGATGCCATTCATCCTATCCACAGAGATGTAAAATCCTCTGCTTACTTAGGTGATTTATTGGTTACTGCTTACTCTCAATTTTCTAGAAACAGAAATTTTGGAAGTATGGTAGGAAAAGGATATTCTGTTAAATCGGCTCAAATAGAAATGAACATGGTTGCAGAAGGATATTATGCAGCAAAAGGAATATATGAAATTAACAAAAAGTACAAAGTAGAATTACCTATTGTAGATGCAGTTTATAATATTTTGTACGAAAAAATATCTCCAATAATGGAAATGAGATTGCTAACAAGTAAGTTGAGTTAGTGAAACTCTACGCTTTAGCGTAGTAGGTTGAACTAATTCTGCTGCAGAGTTTAAAGCCTATTAAATTAGGGGGTGTCATCCCGATTGGAATCCGATTTTTCATCGGAAGAAACAGAGGGATCTTTTGAGCTAAGTACAAAAAAAGTGAAAGATACCTCGGCTGTGCTCGGTATAACAATTTCTCTTTTACTTAAGCCTTAATTTCTGTAGCGATATCCACAACAGCTTTAATTTCAGGAACTGCTGTTTTAATAGCATCTTCCACTCCACTTTTTAAAGTAGAAGGGCTCATGTTACACGTCTGACAAGCACCTAAAAAGTTAACCTTTACAATCATATCCTCAGTAATATCTACCAATTCAATATCTCCACCATCATCTCTTAAATAAGGACGGATTTGCTCTAAGGCTTCGTTAATTTTTTCTATTAGTTCTTGTTTATCCATGGTAATAAAATCTAAGCTAAATTAAGAAATAGTATTTAATAGTTTTTCAATCTCCGAAGGCTTCCCTCTTGGCGAAGAGGGTTAGGGAGATTGATAGAAAAATTAATTATTATTTAGTAGAACATCCAGTCATATTCGTAATCTCTACTTTTTGAGTAGGGTTTTTCTGCTCATTTCTTTTATCTACCGCTTCAATTACTTTATCTGTAAAATCATTAAAAGCAATTGCTTGTGGCGATGTTTCTTGTAAAATTGCAGGTCTTCCTGCATCACCAGCTTCTCTAATGCTTTGTACTAAAGGTATTTCTCCTAAAAGTGGTAAATTTTGTTCTTGCGCTAAATCTTTTAAACCGCCTTCACCAAAAATAAAATATTTATTGTCAGGCAATTCTGCAGGAGTAAAATAAGCCATGTTCTCAATCATTCCTAAAACAGGAACATTAATTTGTTCTAAGTTAAACATCCCAACAGCTTTTCTAGCATCAATTAATGCCATTTTTTGAGGGGTACTTACAATAATAGCACCTGTAACAGGTACTGTTTGCACCAATGATAAATGGATATCTCCCGTTCCTGGAGGTAAATCAATTAATAAATAATCTAATTCGCCCCAATCAGCTTCGGTAAATAATTGTGTTAAAGCTCTTGTAGCCATTGGTCCTCTCCAAACTACCGCTTGGTTAGTTTCAGCAAAAAATCCAATGGATAATAATTTAACACCATAACTTTCTACAGGTTTAATTAAGTTTCTTCCATTAACAGAAACAGGCATTGGCTTTTCGTGTTCCACGTTAAACATTAAAGGCATAGAAGGCCCATAAATATCAGCATCAACCAATCCAACCTTATATCCTTTTTGAGCTAAAGCAACCGCTAAATTTGCTGTTACCGTAGATTTTCCAACACCACCTTTACCAGAAGCAATGGCAATAATGTTTTTTACATTGGGTAATGGATTGGCAGGTTTTTGAGGTTCTGGGGCTTTAGGAATAGCAGTAATGTTAATGTTTAACGCAATTGCTTTAGATAAAACTCTACCTAAATGCAGTTCGCAAGCCTCAACAATTCTTTTTTTGTTGTGCATTGCAGGGTTACTTACCTGTAAATCAAAACTGATATCATTTCCATCAATTACAATGTTTGATACTAAATTTAATGCAACAACATCTTTCTTTAAATCAGGTTCAATAACAAAACTTAACCCTTTTAACACTTCTTCTTTACTGAATTCCATAGCCAATATTTTCAACAAAAATAAGCATAATTAGATTCATTCTAAATAACAAAAATAAGAGTTTTATCACCTTATCAGACCTGTCAAGTTTTAAAAACCTGACAGGTCTAGGTTATAAAAGAAAACCTCATCCGACCACTTTAAAATGTCTCTTACTGTGGTCGGATGAGTTGTTTTTGAGGAAAATAGATGGTAATGGAAATAATCTAACAAAGCATTTATTCTTCAATACTAATGACAGGGATTGACATGCTGAAGTTGTAAAAATCAGCACTTAACTTTCCTGTTCTTAATAACTCTAAATCATTATCATCCATAAAATGCTCTGGATCCATTTCGTAAAAAGTATGGTTGCCGTAAGGAATAAAACCATCAAAAACATCTTTTTTAGGGTAGCTACTTTTTTTCCAATAATAAAAAGCACGAATTTGACCAGTATCAAAGCCTGAGAGTTCAGCAATACTTTTATCTTTAAGCTGTTTTTTAATGTCAATATTTGTGTATGTTTCCATGTAATTATTTCCTGTAATATTTATCGCCATTCTCCCAAAATAAAGGTTTCGTTTAGTAGAGTCAGGCAAGGTTATCGCTTTGTAATAATTTAACCAAGTATAGTCATACATAACTCTTCGGTTGTCAATTTGATTTTTAGAGCTTAGAATGTGATTTTCTGTTAGTGTTTCTTTAATTAATTCATCTTCCCATTTAATTTTGTATTTCCATTTTATAATAGGAGGATTAATGCTTTCGCTATAATCATTAACTGTTGTCAAATATTTAACTTCATCAATTTCTTTTCCTATTATTTTTCTAATAATAGAATCTCTGGTGTATTTGTAAAATTCAAAATATTCTCCAACAGTAAATTGTAGCTTTTCTTTTGGTAAAATCAAGCTAATTTCTTGAGTTAAATGAGTTATTTTCTTTTTTTGCTGAGGGTATTTCCATTTTCGGTATTCCTCTATTTGTTCTTGAGATAAACCTTGTACGGGATAATCTTTAAAATAGGGATGGGTATAATAATAAGTAGCTAAAAATGTCCCCCAACTTTTATTGATGGTAGAATCTCTACACCAAACTAAAACATCAGGGTAAATTTTTAATCCATTATGAATAAGTTTTCGGGTGTCAAATTCTCTTTTTCTGTTTAATCGTTCTACAGGTTCGTAATACCAAGGCTCTAAAGCTTCTCTGCTTTCAGGCCAATTTAAATCTAATTTAGTTTTCCAATTTATTCCAATGGGTTTTCCAATATTACTATTGTAACCTCCTTCCCATATCAAATAGCCATCTTCATCAATCTCTTCACCCATTGTTTGTCTTAATAAAGAATCCCTAACATAAGTCACAAACTCATTGTAATCTTTATTGGTAATGATTTTGTTAGTTTGTGTAAAACCAGCAAATGGCAATGCAACTAATAAAATAAAAAGGTATTTCATACAGTAAACTTACCACTTTTCCATTGAAGTCGGGAATCTGAAAATGCGAAAAAAAGAACTGATTAAGGTTTGTTTTTAGATGCTAATAATTTGTTATTGCTCTGAAATTGGGTAGAGTATAAAAAATATCTCTCCGTAATCGTCTTTAGGTGTGAATTTGAAATGAATTTTCTCAAACAAAAAAGGTCTTGCTATTGCAAGACCTTTTAACTTAGGGTGGAAGATGGGATTATTTTTATGATCCCTGTTATCTTCGAGGACCCTGCATTTAAAAGAAAACCCGTAAAACAACGGGTTTATTTTTTATTCTTTACAATTTTAATTTCAAACGAGTTTGATTAAAATTGCTCGCATAAAAAAACCTGTCCAAGTTTGGACAGGTTTTTTTTAAAAATAGGGTGGAAGATGGGATTCGAACCCACGACTTCCGGCACCACAAACCAGCGCTCTAACCAACTGAGCTACAACCACCATTTTAAGTTTTGCAAATATATATCTTTTTTCAAAAAAAGGGACAATTATTTTAAAAATTCTAAAAGAAAATTTAAAGTAATTTTACAAGATGGCAGAAGTAAAAAAAATAACGCTAAATGTAGAGGGTATGACCTGCACAAATTGTGCCTTGGGAATTAAGAAGAAGCTAGAAAAGAAAGGCTTGGCAGAGGTTAGTGTAAATTTTTCTACAGGAGAGGTCGGCTATGTTGAGGATAAAAGTATTGACATTGATGAGATCAAAAATGATATTAATAGTTTAGGTTTTCAGGTGTTAGATAGTCCCGAAGATGCAAATGAAGGAATGTCGGGCATCGAAAAAAAGTTTTATTTCACATTGATATTTACAATTCCGTTGTTTTTACATATGTTTTTACCGATGGATTCGATTATTAATAATCCATGGGTGCAATTAGGTTTATGTATTCCTGTTTTTGGGATTGGTTTTATCCATTTTGGAAAAAGCGCATGGAGTTCTCTAAAAACAGGTGTTCCTAATATGGATGTGTTAATTGTTATTGGATCTACCGCTGCTTTTGTTTATAGTTTAATAGGTGCAATAATGTATCATGGTACATCCGAAGCGCATAATTATCTGTTTTTTGAAACTGCAGCCACTATAATCTCTTTGGTTTTATTGGGTAATGTGCTAGAACATCGCTCGGTAAAGCAAACCACAACAGCACTTAAAGATTTAAATCAATTACAAAAAACTATTGCAAAACGTGTTTTAGCAAACGGAGAAATTCAAGAGCTTGCTTATGAAGATATTAAGGTAGGCGATATTTTACAAATTAATACGGGAGATAAGATTGCTGTTGATGGTGAGATTTTAAAAGGTGCTGCAACGATTAATGAAGCGATGATTTCTGGAGAAAGTATCCCTTTAGAAAAAGAAATAGGAGCTAAAGTAATTGGAGGAACAATTGTTGAAGACGGTTCTATTCAGATGAAAGCAGAGCAGGTTGGTAATCAAACTGTTTTAGCTAAGATTATTGATATGGTGAAGAATGCACAACAAGATCAGCCTTCCATACAAAAGTTAGGAGATAAGGTGAGTGCTATTTTTGTTCCTGTTGTGGTAGGTGTGTCTGCTTTAACGTTTGTTTTGGCCTATTTTGTTTTTGATATTATTTTTAAACAAGCCATGATGCAAAGTATTGCTGTGTTGGTAATTTCTTGTCCTTGTGCTATGGGGTTAGCAACTCCAACTGCAGTTATGGTTGGTATTGGTAGAGCAGCTAAAAAAGGAATTTTAATAAAAGGAGGAAGTACTTTAGAGTTGTTTGCGGATAGTAAAAACATTGTTTTTGATAAAACAGGAACTTTAACTACAGGCAAATTTATTATCAAAAAAACAAAATTGTACGATTTAGTTGACGAACAAGAATTGAAAAATATTTTATTCAGTTTAGAGCAACATTCGTCACACCCAATAGCTAATTCTATTACTGAATATTTAAAAAATGATGCACAAACTATTTCTTTAACTCAAGTAAAAGAGATAAAAGGTGTTGGTATAGAAGCAATAAGTGATGACAATTCTTTTTATCAACTTGGTTCTAATCGTTTAAATAAAAATGAAACAGAAGGGTTAAGCCATTCTTTGTTTTTATTTAAAAATAAAAAATTAATTGCAGGGGTTGATATTGAAGATGAATTGAAAGATAATGTGGCAGAAACTATTAAGCTGTTGAATGAGCAAGGTTTAAATACTATTTTATTAAGTGGAGATAGAAAAGATAAATGTGAAGAACTCGCTAAAAAAGTGGGGATTAAAACTGTTTATAGTGAGCAATTGCCAGAAGATAAAATAAATATTATTACACAATTAGAGCAGTCTGCCAAAACAGTAATGGTGGGTGATGGTATTAATGATGCTCCTGCTTTAGTTAAGGCTTCGGTAGGTATATCTTTAAGTAAGGCTACTCAAATAGCTGTACAAAGCGCTCAAATTGTATTGCTAAATAACAAAGATTTAAGTCAGGTTTACGAAGCGTATATGATAAGTAAGCACACGTTAAAAACAATTAAAGAGAATTTGTTTTGGGCATTCTTCTACAATATTGTAGCTATACCTGTGGCAGCATTAGGTTTTTTAAACCCTATGGTGGCGGCATTAACAATGGCTTTTTCTGATGTTGTTGTAATTGGAAATTCTATTCGTTTAAAATCAAAAAAATTAATTTAGTAAGAGTCTATATTTTAAAGTGTTAAGATGAATGTTGTAACTATTTTTAGAGGATGACTGTACTTGAACAAGCTGATAATGTAAATTGGAATGATTATCATTCTGTAGTTAAATTCTATGAGTCTAATAGGATTTATATGGACAACTTTGAGAATGTGTCTAACCAAGAAGAAATAAGCCTTCTAATTGATTACAAATTATTTTATTGTATGATTCTTTTGGATAGAACAGAATATGATAAAATGACACCTATTTTTGAGCATATTTCATTATTGTTAAGGAAACTTGAGCCTACTCATATCAAATTTAATGATTCGAGTAACCAATTAATGTTTGTAAGAGGAATAGTGCTGTCTAATAAGAAAAAATACAAAGATGCATATCCTTTTTTTTCAGAATTAATCAAGATTAACCCTCATAATCACAGTTACAAACTTTGGTATGACTATACAAAACTTGGATTATATAATTGGATCTTTAATGGAGTGTATTCAGCAGCAGCAATATTGATGGTTTCTGATATAATCTTTTCTTTAGATAAGGTTGTCAATTTTAATGTTGGTAATGTCGCAATTGTAATTGCTGCAATTGCTTGGGCAAGTCAATACGGTTTAGGTAAATATTATAAAAATAAGAAGAATGCTAAATAAACTTTTCATACTACTAATTGGAATTGCCTTTGTTGGGTGTAATTCCCCAGAAAAAGAGATAATTGGTAAATGGAAGTTTATAAAGGAGGTTAAGGATGAGATAGAAGTTACTAGAAGACCACCAATAGAAGATGGTGCAATTATGGAATTAGAATTTTCACCAAATGGAGAGGTGAATAATTTGAGAAATGGAGAACTTTTTGGCTTAATAGGGTGCAAGTATGAGATAAAAGGTGACTCAACCTTTCGAATATGTGATTATGATACTCAGCAAGAGTTTACAATAGGAGCATATTTTAAATTGAATAATGATACTCTAATATTAGAGGAAGATTCTGTTCAATCGTACTATGTGAGAAATTAATAAGGAATGTGTTTCGTAGAGTCCAAAACTCCACTCAGTTCCTAAATCATTCTACTTTACTAAAAAGTGTAAAACTAAAAAACCTCTCGATAAATCGAGAGGTTTTAGTGAGTGGTGCCTCCAGGAATCGAACCAGGGACACATGGATTTTCAGTCCATTGCTCTACCAACTGAGCTAAGGCACCATTCAAATGGTCGGCAAATTTAGAATTTTTTTTCTATTCTCAAAAATATTTCGGAACATTTTGTAATTTCGAACTTTAATTTAACCATGAAACTTGTTATTGATATAGGGAATACTCTTGCGAAACTTGCTGTTTTTGAGCAGGATAACATAATAGATTGCCTTGTTGAAAAAGAAATAAATGATGAAAAAATAAATTTATTTATTTTAAAATATGAGATTAAAAGTGTGATTATATCCTCTGTTAGAGGAAATGAAACCTTTAAAATGTTAAAAAAGTATAAATTATTACATTTTTCATCAGTAACTCCAGTACCTTTTAAAAACTGTTACCATACTCCCGAAACTTTGGGGTTAGATAGAGTTGCTGGAGTGGTTTCTGCTATGCAGCAATTCAATAATAGTAATGTGTTGGTGATAGATATGGGTACTTGTATCACTTTTGATTTTATAACTGCCAAAAAAGAATATTTAGGAGGAGGTATCTCTCCAGGTTTTGAAATGAGATTTAAAGCATTGCATCATTTTACAGGAAAACTACCGTTAATTGAATACGATAAAACTCAAAACAATATAATAGGGAAGTCTACCGTTAGCTCAATAATATCAGGTGTTTATAATGGTGTTAAGAACGAAGTTGAAGGCGCTATTCAACAATATATTTCTCAATATCCCGATGTAAAAATAATTGTTACAGGTGGAGATAAAAAACGGTTTGATTTAGAACCAAAAAATCGCATCTTTGCAGACGAATTTTTGGTGCTGAAAGGATTGAATGAAATTTTAAATTATAATGACAAAATTAAGTAAGGTATTTTTATTTATTGGTTTGATGAGTGGGGCTGTTTTTACATCTGCTCAAAATACTACAAGCTCTCCTTACTCTAGGTATGGAATAGGTACGCTGTTGTCGCAAGATTTTATGCAAAATTTTGCAATGGGAGGTACTGGTATTGGTATGCAATCAAACAGAAATATTAATTTTGATAATCCAGCATCATATTCTGCGTTATCAATTACTACTTTTGAGGCTGCTTTTGTTAATTCAGCATTGTTTTTAACTGATGGAGCGCAAACCGAAAATTTAAATTACCCTTCTATTAGTTATTTATCTTTTGGTATTCCGGTAATGAAAGATAAATGGGGAATGAGTTTTGGTTTGTTGCCTTATTCTAATTTAGGTTATGATTACACTCATGTAGTAAATGACCCTTTAGTTGGTGATATTACTTATTTTCAAAAAGGAAATGGCGGATTAACAAAAGCATACTTAGGTAATGCTATTCAAATTAATCCAAAAACAAATATTGATCCTTTAGGGTTGTTGCTTAAGCCATTTGCTGGTCCACGATATTCTATCGAAACAGACTCTACAGGGACAGAATATAGAGTGTACAATAAAAGAATTGATTCATTAATTGTACATCGAAAAACTCCAATCTCTTTTGGGTTTAACGGTTATTTTATGTTCGGAAATTTAACTCACGATCAAAAAGTAATTTATGGAGGGTTGCCTAATGCTCAAAACTTATGGGTAATACAAAGAACTGCTGTGGCAGATGTTGGTATAGATTTCGGTATGCAATATGCTAAATCTTATACCGTATATAAAGGAAATAAAGTAAACCGTTATAAATTAGCTTTAGGTGCTACCTATGCTCCAGGTAATGGACTAAAATCTAAATACACAGATATGATTAGAACCTTTACTGGTAATAATGATTTTGGAACAATTAAAGATACAATTTCATTAATTGTTGAAGAACCATCAACATTAGATATGCCTACAGAGTTTGGTGTTGGTTTTTCTTTTCAACATATTAATAAATGGACTTTTGCTGTAGATTATAAAATGGCAGATTGGGGAGCAATATCAACAAAAAGCCCTTTGTTTCAATATAATACCAACTATTCTATTGCTGCAGGTTTAGAGATTATTCCGAAGTACGATGCTTTTAAAGGTTATTTTAAAAGGATTGCTTACCGTTTGGGTGCGAGGTATAATACTTCTTATGTTAAAGTAAAAGGATATGATTTACCTGAGTATGGCATAACTTTTGGTATGGGGTTACCAATGAAAAGAGAACAAACTGCTGTTCCTCAATTAAACTTAGGTTTTGAATATGGAAAAAGAGGGCAAACAGGAGATGGATTAATAGAAGAGACTTTTTATAGAATTAATGTGGGAATAACGATTAACGATCGTTGGTTCATCAAAAGAAAATACGATTAGATAAAACAAACGATTATGAAGAAAATAGGATTAATAGTATTAGGATTAATAATAAGTGTAAGCACTTTTGCGCAAGGGAAGTATGGAAATACTCCTGCAGATAGTGTAACTTGTATTGAGGCATTGGCTACTTATAAGACATATATTAAAGCTGAGCCAAAATTAGCTTTAAAAATATGGAAAGAAGCTTATGGCGTTTGTCCAGGATCACGAAAATCACTATATACTAATGGAGTTAAAATTTACAAACACTTTATTAAGCAAGAGCAAGATGCGGCTAAAAAAGAATTGTTAATTGATACGATGTTAACCATTTTTGATCAACGTATTCAGTATTTTGGACAAGAGGGTTACGTGTTAGGTATTAAAGGTCAGGCTTTATTGGTTTACAGATCTAAAGAAAAAGAATTGACTTATGAAACATTAGATAAAGCGGTAAATTTAACAGGAAATAAAACTGGTTCAGGAACTGTTGTAGCAATGATGTTTGCTACTATTAACTTAGAAAAAGCAGGTAAAAAAACACCAGAAGACGTTGTTGCAATGTATGAAAAGCTAACAAATATTTGTTCAGCGAATATAGATCACCCAAAGTATGCTGCTAAATATTTAAAAGCTCAAGGGAAATTAGATAATGTTTCCTCTAAGTATTTAACATGTGAAACATTAGTGCCTATGGCAAACAAAAATTTTGAAGCCAATAAAAAAAATGTAGATTGGTTAAGAAAAACAACTAGAATTTTAAAGAAAAAGAAATGTTATAATGATCCTATTTTTGCTAAAGTAGCTGAAGCGTATTTTAAATTGGAGCCATCTGCTGCTGCTGCTGAAGGGATGGGTAAATTGTTTGCTTCTAAGAAAGATTATGCTAAAGCAATTGAATTTTATAAGCAAGCTTTAGGTATGGCTGAAGATAATAATCAAAAAGCGGAAATTTCTATGGGAATTGCTAAGACTTACAGTTATAAACATGATTATGCTAGTGCTAAAACTTATGCGTTAAAAGCTGCTAAACTAAAGTCTGGATGGGGAGAGCCTTATATTTTAATTGGAGATTTATATGCGCAAAGTGCTAAAACTTGTAACGATGGAGAATTAGGAAAGTATGGAGTTTATTGGGCTGCTGTTGATAAGTACAAAAAAGCAAAAGCTGTTGATGGTTCAATTTCAAGTGTTGCTAGTAAAAAAATAGCAAGCATTTCTGCTCACTTTCCGGTAACAAAAGATTTATTCTTTTACGGAGCTAAAGCAGGAGATCCTTATTCAGTAAAATGTTGGATCAACGAATCTACAACAATTAGAACAAAATAATGGACTTCAAAAAAGTCAAATTAAATATACTTAAAGTAATCCCGATGCTAATGGCATTCGGGATTCTTTATGCGTGTAAAAATGATTTGAAAGAGGTTGAAGCATTAACTCATGAAAAAATGCCTATTACCAAAGGGCTTGATGTGAAGTTGATTTATTCGGAAGACGCAAAGGTAATGGTGAAAATTACTACGCCATTAATGGAAAAATATGAGGGCGAAGAGAATTATACAGAGATGAAAAAAGGTATTAAAGCCATTTTTTATGATTCGTTAATGAATGAAAGCTCCGTGCTAACTTCTAATTACGCCATTCAATATCCTGATGAGCGAAAAATGGAGGTTAAAGATGATGTAGTAGTAGTTAATGATAAAGGCGAACAGCTAAATACAGAACATTTAATTTGGTCGCAAGATTCAGGCACTATTTATACTAAAGAATTTGTTAAAATAACAACAAATGGAGAAGTGTTAATGGGTACTGGTTTTGAAGCAAAACAGGATTTTAGCAAATGGAAAATCCATCAAATTACAGGAATAATTAATATCGAAGAAAAAGAAGATTCATTACAAAATACCCAATAATATGTTAAAAGTAGTACGGTTTTTAGAGTTAATGTGGATAGTAATTGCGGCTGCAAGTATCGTGATTGGTACAGTCCATATGTTTAGAACATCTATAGAAGACGCCCTCTTCTTTTATTTTTTAGCAGTTGTTGCCGCTGGGTTGTATTATCTTAGAAAAAAACACCGTAAAAAATTAGAACAAGATATTAAAAAGAATTCTTGATTTAGAGAAAGGGGGTTAGAATAGCACCTTTTATGATGTTATTAATTCGATAAACTTCTCCCTCTTAGAAAAGGGGGCGGGGGGATTGACTTTTTTTGAAGTCTATGTTGTTAAAATAAGGTTTTTTTTAACTGCTTTTATTACAAAATTACACTAGTAAGAATTATGTTTGTTATAAATAAATGTACCTTTAAAAAATAATTAAAACATTCAATGGCATCCTTCTGGATTTATCTTTTATTAGCAATGTCTTTTTCGGCTCTTTTTTCGGGTATGGAAATAGCATTTGTTTCTGCCAACAAGTTAAAAATTGAACTAGATAGCAAGCAAGGGAAGTTCTCTGCTAAGATTCTTTCTTTCTTCTTAAAAAAATCAGCTAAATTTATTAGCACCATGTTGTTGGGTAATAATATTGCTATTGTTATTTATAGTATGCTAATGGCTAAATTTTTAGAGCCCAGACTAGCAATGTTTACAGAAAGTCAAGGGCTAATTTTATTGGGGCAAACGATAATCTCAACGATATTAATTTTATTTTTTGCTGAATTTTTACCCAAAGCATTGTTTATTATAAATCCTAACAGGGTACTAACCATAGCTGCTATTCCTTTGCGAATTATTTATGTGTTGCTTTATCCTTTTACAGTAATTACAGTGGGAATTTCTAATCTGATATTAAAAATTTTTAAAGTTGATGTTTCTGAGAGTGATTTGGCTTTCTCTAAAATTGATTTAGAACATTTTGTAATGGACATTCAAGAACGGTACGAAGAAGGTGAAGAGATTGATGCAGAAATACAAATATTTAAAAATGCGCTAGATTTTTCTGATGTGAAGGTTAGAGAATGTATGATTCCTCGAACCGAAATTGTTGCTTTAGAAATAGAGGATAGTTTAACTACACTAAAGGATAAGTTTATAGAAACAGGGTTGTCAAAAATTTTAATTTATCGAGAAACCATTGATAACATTATTGGTTATGTCCATTCTAAAGAGCTGTTTAAAAATCCTGAGGCAATTAAATCTATCTTACTTCCTGTAGCGGTGGTTCCCGAAGCAATGTCAGCACAAGACTTATTAGATGAAAGTATTAAGAATAATAGGAGTATAGCTGTTGTTGTTGATGAGTTTGGTGGTACTTCCGGAATTTTAACGATAGAAGATATTATTGAAGAAATTTTTGGAGAGATAGAAGATGAGCATGATAAAGAAGAATTGTTGGAAGAAAAAATTAATGAGAATGAATTTCATGTTTCTGCACGATTAGAGATTGACTATTTGAATGATAAATATCAACTAGATTTACCTGAATCTGAAGAGTATGAAACTATTGCTGGGTTAATTATTCATCTCCACGAAAGTATCCCCGAAAAAGGCGAAATAATTAAACATAATCAGTTTGTTTTTACCATTCAAGAAGTGGATGAGAATAAGATTGAGTCGCTAAAAATTAAAAGAATTGAAATCGAAGATTAGCAAATACTAAATTAGTTGCATCGAAATCCCTTTTTTTCTTCCTTAAACTAAATTACTTTAAGTATATTCGCAACCCAAAATAAAATAGAAATGGCAGTAATAGGAAAAATAAGAGAAAAATCAGCGTTAGTAATGATTATCATTGGTATTGGAATGATAGCATTTTTGCTTCCGCTAGATAAAATACAGAATATCTTTCGTGAAGATAATAGTATTATAGGCGAAATTGATGGCGATGCTATCAAAGGTACTGACTTTAATAATAGAGTTGAGCGAGCAGTAATGAACTGGGAAGCTCAAAATCAAGGAGCAGCAGCAAGCCCTGAAATTCGTACTTCATTAAGAGACCAAGCTTGGAATGAACTAATTATGGAAAAAGTAATGGGTTCTCAATTTGCTGAGTTAGGAATCACAGTTAGTTCTGAAGAGTTATTTGATATGGTGCAAGGTTCTAATCCTCACCCACAAGTAAAACAAGCATTTACTGATCCTAATACAGGTGTTTTTAATCCTTCGCAAGTATTACAATTTTTAAAAGGATTGGAAAATATGCCTGCAGATAATAGAAACCAATGGTTGTTGTTTGAAGATGGTATTCAAAAAGAAAGAGTTGGAGCAAAATACAATAACCTATTAGTTAAAGGAATGTATGCTACTAAAAGTCAATTAAAAAGAACGTACCAAGAACAAAATGAGCAACGTAGCTTGAAATTTGTTGTTAAAAGATATGTTTCTTTAAATGATAGTTCAATTACTGTTTCTGATGCTGATTTAAAAGCATATTATAATGAGCATAAAAATGAATACAAGCAAGATCAATCTAGAGATATTGAGTACGTTAAATTTGAAGTTACACCTTCAGAGTTAGATAAGCAAGATGCATTGGATTGGATTACAGAAACTAAAGAAGAGTTTAAAGCAGCTGATAATGATACTTCTTTTGTTGAGTTTAACTCAGACAACTTACAAGATGCAACTAACTTCGCTTATTTTGGAGAAAACGAAATGCCTTTTGGATTAGATTCTTCATTCTTTCATCAAGCAGTTGGAACAATTGCTGGTCCAACAGAAGAGAACGGAACTTTTGTGTTAACTAAATTATCAGCTACTAAAATGTATCCTGATTCAGTTAAAGCACGTCACATTTTATTAAAGTACACACAAACTGCTGCTGATACTTTATTAGAGGCTAAGTTAGATAGCATTAAATCTGTTGTTGAAGCTGGTGGAGATTTTGCTGCAATTGCTACAGAGAAATCTGAAGATGTAGGTTCGGCAATTGAAGGTGGAGATTTAGGTTGGTTTAGAGCTGGTCAAATGGTTCCTGAATTTAACGATGCTTGTTTTGATGGTAATGCTGGAGATATGGTAATTGTTCAAACACAATTTGGATTTCATTTAATAGAAGTATTAGAGCAATCAGAAAAAGTAAAAAAAGTGCAATTGGCTAAAGTGGTAAGAAACATTGAAGCAAGTAATGAAACTTTTGATGCAATATTTGCTAAAGCAAGTTCTTTTTACTCAACAAATAATACTGGTGAAGCTTTTGAAAAAGCTACTGAAACAGATGAGTTTACTAAATTTATTGCTGCTGAAGTAAAAGCTGCTGATAAAAACGTACAAGGTTTACCTGATGTTAGAGAAATGGTAAGATGGTCGTTTAACAATGATAAAGGAACAGTTTCTGCTCCGTTCCAATTTGGAAACACTTTTGTTGTAGCTTGCATTAGCGAAGTTAGAGAAGAAGGTACTGCAACAATGGATCAAGTAGCAATTCAAGTAGAATTAGGAACTAAAAAACAAAAGAAAGCAGCTCAGTTTATCGAAGAGATGAAAGGTGCAGCAAGTTTAGATGCTTTAGCTAAAGCTACAGGAGAAACAATTCAATCTGCAAATGGAGTTAATTTTGCAGGATATTCTATCCCTGGAGTTGGACAAGAGCCAAGAATTAGTGGTCAGTCAGTTACGTTAAAACAAGGACAAATGAGTATTCCAATTGAAGGAAAAACAGGTGTTTTTGTAATTATGGTTGAAGGAGTTACTCCTGCACCAGAAACTACAGATTACACTGTTGTAAAAGCTCAAATAGAACAAGGATTCAATAGTATTTCTGGTTCTGCTTTAGAAGCATTAAAAGGTAAGTTTGGTGTAGTTGATAAACGTTATAAGTTTTATTAATCAAATCTTAACAAAATACAAAAGAGGCTAACAATAATTGTTAGCCTCTTTTTTTTGTGATCCTTTATAAGGAGTAAAAGTTGTACTGAAAGGTTAAAGTGTTTAGATTAAAAAAGAAAGCTTTACCTCAAGGTGTTTTACTCTTATTAATGAGTTGCAATGCTTTTTTCTGTAACAGCGTCATTGCGAACGAATAAGGTGTAACGGAATTCTGAAGCAATCTACTTTTAGTTTTATCTTTTTAAATAAACTATTTTACAGTAAATTTAATAGGAACTTGGTAGCGTACAACTGCTTTTTTACCATGATTGTTTCCGGCTATAAACTGTGGTAAAGATTTTACAGCATTGTAAGCTTGTCTTTCTAACTCTCTAGGGATTTTATGTTTTTTATCGTTTAAAATTTTCACTTTACTTACTTCTCCTTTCGTATTTACCTCAAAATAAACATAGGCCATATAAGTTCCTTTCCCTCTCATTTTAATGCCTGTTGGTATATGTGTTTTTTCAGCAAAATGAGCATACATTTTTTCTTGAGTACATTTTATTCTTTCCTCCTCTGGTAAAGTTTTACAGGCTTCAAAATGAGGCATTGCACCAACATATCCAACTGGAAGAGGTGGACTTGTAGGTGTTTCATCTACTATTTTCCATTCGTCAGGATTAAATATAGTTGTTGTTGGCTCAATAGGGTCAGTTTTGTCTATTGCATCAATGGGATCAATTTCAATAATTAGTATTTCATCTAAATTAGGTTTTGGTTGGTCAATTTTAACTGTTGGGGGACTAATCTCTTTGCGATAAGTTATAGGTGGAAGCTCTGTAATCTCTTCAGCTCCACACGTTGTTACGATGTCTGGGGGAATAATTGTGTAGCTACTTCTCCATTCAAAAGCCAAGAATGTAAAACTACATGCTACAATTAAACCAACTAAAAAAAAGGTGCTTCTTAAATTGTTTAATTTTTTACTGTTTTTTTGAAATAAGTTCATGGGTTAATAGGTTTTAGTGGTTAATTTTAAAATGAATTGGTAGTTGGTATCTAACACTTACTTTTTTGCCATGCTGGCTACCTGGTTTCCAATCGGGCATCGATTTTACAACTCTTAAAGCTTCGTTGTCTAAAAGTTCATTAACACCTCTTATTATTTTTATGTTTCTTATCGCTCCATTTTTTCCTATAACAAATTGGATGTAAACTGTTCCTTCAATATCTGCTTTAAGTGCACGTCTAGGATATTTAGTGTTTTTACCAAGGTATTTAAATAACTCTTTTACACCACCAACAAATTCGGGCATGTGTTCAACAATGGTAAATTCTTTTTCTACTATTGGTTCTGGTTCGTTGTCATCAAATTCACCTTCTTTAAATTCCTCGTTAGAAACTTTCTTTTTTATAGGAGCTTCTTTTTCTATAGTAGGCTCATCATCTGGCACAATTTTAAAATCATTAGATTTTACTTTTGGCTGCTCTAGCATTTTTACCTCTTTTACTTCTTTAATAATTTCAAAAGGCTCTACATATTCAAAATCGCCTTCAATTTCTTCTAGTATAACACCTGCTAGAACTGTAGTATGCGTTGTAGTTGTCCATTCAAAAGCTAAAAAGGTTAATCCTCCAGCAATTGTTAATCCTAATAAGAAAAAAGTACTTCTTAATTGTTCTATTTTTTTGTTGTTTTTTTGGAATAGGTTCATCGTTTTAAAGTTTATAAACTAATTGCTACACTAATAAATTAGTTGGAAAATTGAACAAGCTTAGTTTTGGTTAGTACATTAATAAAACTTTACTTTACAGTAATTTAGTATATAGATGCAGCACAAATCACTATTCCATATTTTTAAAGGTCATTTTTTCTTACTTCTGATACTCAGTGGTTTAATTATCGGGTGTAAAAACTCAGCAACCCTTCCTGAGCGTATTGGAGATGTTTTAGAGGGTGAATATTTGCCGCTGAGATATGCTGTAGGTAAGGGTGGAGGATTTACTGGAGATTACCAAGAGTTTATTTTGTGTGAGAATGGAAAGGTTTATAAGTATGATTTTAATTATGATAGAGAAGTGTTTACTAAACAACTGTCAGAGGAAGATTTAACTTATTTCTTAAAACGAATTAATTCTTTAGATTTGGATGGAATATCTATTTATGAACCTGGTAATATGACTTATTACATTGATATTCGTGAAGGAGAGTTATCTATCAATAAAATTGTTTGGGGGCAAGGAACCTATTATCCTCCAAAAGAATTAGAGCTTTTTCATGAAGAGTTGTTTAAGAAATTGGCAGCTTGGGAGTGAATTGAGCTACCTTCTAACTATTAAAGAAGAGAATACGCTTAAAATTAAAAAGTTTGTAGTAAGCAGATAAAAGTCTATAATAATTTTATAAAAAGTCCAACCAACTAGGTTGGTTTTTTTTGTTAAGTAAGAATTAGTTTTGATTGTTTGTTGTTTTTATGTATTTATTGTGGTTGTTTCACTTTTTAACACGTAAGATTTACCTGCGTTTGTGTTTTTTTTAAGATAATGTATCTTCATCTTTGTGGTATAATCTAAAAATAGAAAACTATGGGAACGATAAATAAACTTAAAATATTTATGATAGCTTTTATTGCTATTGTAAGTGTTAGCGTAGCAAGCGCACAATGTACAGCATCATTTAATGCTGTAGATAATGGGAATGGAAATTATACTTTTAATTCTACCTCTACAGGTAGTAATTATAGCTATTGGAATTTTGGTGATGGAAATGGTGACAATACTAATAATACAACTGTTAGTACTATTTATCTTGCAAGCGGCACTTACACAGTTTCTTTAATAGTAGGCGATAGTAATACATCTTGTATAGACACTGCTTATCAAACATTAACGGTAACAAGCTCTCCATGTAATTTAAATGCATCTTTCACTTATATAGACAATGGAAATGGGAATTATACTTTTACTTCATCAGTAAATGGAGGAGTAGCTCCTTACTCTTATTCATGGATTTTTGATGGAGGAGGAACAAGTACTTTACAAAATCCAACTTATACATTTCCTAACAACTCAGTTGGAGGTGTTTATTTAAGTGTAACTGATGCAAATGGATGCTCAGCTGTAGAAACTGATACGGTTACAGGTTCTATATCTCCAGCTTGTAATGTAGTTGTAGGTTTTACTTATATAGATAATGGGAATGGAAATTATACCTTTACATCATCAGTAAGTGGAGGAGTAGCTCCTTACACTTATTTATGGGGTTTTGCTGGATCAGGAACAAGTGCTTTAGCTAATCCAATTTATACATTCCCTAATAATTCATTTGGAGGTGTTTATTTAACTGTAACTGATGCAAATGGATGTTCAGTTGTAGAAACTGATACGCTTACTGGTTCTATATCTCCAGCTTGCAATTTAGTTGCAGGTTTTACTTATGTAGATAATGGGAATGGAAACTACACTTTTACTTCTACCTCAACAGGAAATAACTTTGGTTATTGGGATTTTGGTGATGGAAGTTATGATAATGTAAACGCTAACACTAACCATACTTATTTAACTAATGGTACATATACAGTTTCATACTTGGTAGGAGATAGTAATGGAACGTGTTTAGATACAGTTTATCAAACGATAATAGTTGGGTCAGTATCTTTATGTAATCAGACTTTTATCGCTTATGATAGTTTAGGATACACTTATTTTGAAACTGTTGGAGGAAATGGGTGGTCAAATGGATCTACCTATTTTTGGGATTTTGGAGATGGAACAACATATTTTTCTTCTGTATGGAGTGGTATTAGTCATCAATATTTAGTAGCAGGCACATATTACTACTGTATAACAGTTGATAGTTGTCCGCCAGTTTGTGACTCAATTGTAGTTAGTTATAATTCTCCTTGCAATGTATATGCGGGCTTTACAACTGCAGATAATGGAAATGGGAACTATTCATTTACAGATTATACAAGTGGAACAACAACAAGTTTACTTTGGAATTTTGGAGATGGAACTACATCTACATCAGCAAACCCTAATCATACATTTTTAGCGAATGGAGTCTATGCTGTAGTGTTGTATGTAGAATATGCCGATAGTAATAATAACGTTTTCTGTAGCGATTATCAAACTGTTACTATTAATGTAACAGGAGTTATCAATCCAGTTGCGTGCAATGCAGCTTTTGTAACGTATACAGATTCTAGCCTTTTTAATGGTGTAATTGTTATTAACAACTCTACAGGAAATAACTTAACTTACTTCTGGGATTTCGGAGATGGGAATACTTCAACTCAACAATACCCAACTTACGTTTATACTACAGCAGGACCATTTAATTTATGTTTAACGGTAAGCGATGCTAATGGGATGTGTTCTAGTACATATTGTGATTCAATAGGTTCTAATGGCATTGTGTTTAAAGGTGGAGGTTTTACTATTAATGTTCAAGCACCAGTTGCTACAGGAATAGAAACTCAAATTGAATTGGTTTCAGATATTAATTTGTACCCAAACCCTGTAAAAAATAACTTAACAATCTCATTAAACTTAACTGAAACTAGCAATGTTGAATTATTTGTTACTGATATGTTAGGAAATACAGTTGCTGTAATTGCCAATCAAGAAATGTATTCAGGTAATAATCAGTTAAATTGGAAAACAAATAATGCTCCTAATGGAATTTATTTATTGAACATCAGAACTGAAAATTCATTAGAAGTAAAAAAGCTAATTGTAAATAAATAGGTTAAAAATTTAGATTTACAATAAAGGGTAATCGTTAATTCGATTATCCTTTTTTGTGTTTTAACCCTTGATTTACTCCATTGAATAATACTTTTTTTTATTTGAACGCGTAAGATGTTGGTGATTTTTTATTTTTTTTCACATAAAATAGTTTCACCTTTACATTATAAACTAAAAATATATAATTATGAAAACACTTAACAATTTAAAAATTATGCTTGTTGCACTAATCAGTGTAGTGAGTATGAATTTTGCTCAGGCACAATGCCCTACTACAATTACATCAACAGATTATGGTAATGGAGCGTATGCTTTTAACTCTGATGGTTCAGGGTCTGTTTACTTATGGGATTTTGGGGATGGAAATACATCTTCACAAACTATAATTAATCAATATCAATATGTATCACCAGGAAGTTATTTGGTTTGTTTAACCATAGATGGTTGTCAGGCAATATGTGATTCTGTAGTCTATTCAGGTTCATCACCTTGTACTGCTATTGCTGGTTTTACTTATGTAGATAATGGGAATGGAAATTATTCTTTTACCAACACATCTACAGGTACTAGCTTAGACTATTCTTGGGATTTTGGAGACGGGAGTACTTCTATGACTACTAGTCCAACTCACACTTATGCGGCAAATGGAACTTATGTTGTACAAGTTGTATCAACTGATCCTATTAATTCTTGTTATGATTATTATTATACAACTATTCAGGTGTCAGGAATAGCCTCGCCAACTTCTTGTAATGCAGCATTTGTTATTGTGCCTGATTCATCACAACAAGGACCAGGTTCTGGGAGCATAATTGTGTTTAATACTTCTACAGGTAGTAACTTAACTTATTTTTGGAATTTTGGAGATGGAAACACTTCAAATCAACAGTATCCAGGTTATTCATACGCAACAGCAGGGCCATTTGATTTATGTTTAACTGTAGATAATGGAAATGGATGTTCTAGCACGTTTTGTGATTCGATAGGATCTAACGGTATTGTATTTAAAGGTGGAGGTTTTACTATTAATGTGGATGCTCCAGTTGCTACAGGAATTGAGACTCAAAACCAATTGATTTCAGATGTTGATTTGTACCCAAATCCTGTAAAAAACAATTTAACAATTTCGTTAAACTTAACTGAAACTAGTAATGTTGAAGTTTTTGTAACAGATATGTTAGGTAACAAAGTGAGTGTTGTTGCTAATCAGTTAATGAATTCAGGAACTAATCAAATCAATTGGAAAACAAATGATGTGCCTAATGGGATTTATTTGTTGAACATCAGAACTGAAAACTCATTAGAAGTAAAAAAGTTAATTGTAAATAAATAACTTAAAAATTTAGATTTACAATAAAGGGTAATCGTTCATTCGGTTACCCTTTATTTTTTTAAATCTAATGCTTGAATTACTCGGATGAATAATGGTTTTAGAATCATTGAACGCGTAAGATTTATTGTTATCTCTGTTTTTTTTTAGATTAGTTGGGTTTATATTTGCAGTGTTAAAATAATATAAACTAAAACTTAATGTCATAACTGGTTATCATCTAAATATAATAATCGGTAAACATATAAAGTAGATAATTTAAATATATAATTATGAAAAAAATATTTTTTACATCAATAATAACTCTCTTATTAGTTTTCTTTACCTCTATTAATAGCTATGGACAATGTGGTTTGCTTGATGTAGATCTTATTATTGATGAGATTAGCGACTTACAAGATAGCTTAGTTACAAACTTTCCTAATATTTGTAAGAAAGTTGTTATCGGAACTTCTGTTTCTGGTTACGATTTAGTAGCACTTAAATTCAGTGATAATGTAAATACCGATGAGTCAGAACCTGAAATTTTACTTACAGCATGTATTCATGGGGATGAAATGAATCCTGAACAAGTAATGATGAAATTGGCTAGAAGATTATGTGTAGATTACTCTTCCGATGCAGCAACAGCTAATTTAATCAATACTAGAGAGATTTGGATTATAGCTGTTATGAATCCAGACGGATTAAGAGGTATTAATTTTTGGAATAGACCAAATGCTAATGGGGTAGACCTAAATAGGAATTATGGTTATATGTGGAATAAAGAAGATTTTGACCCATATGAATATTCCGAACCAGAAACAAAAGCCGTTAGAAACTTCATATTATCTAGAAATTTCAATGTAATGATTGATTATCATTCTGGCTTACAGGGAATTATTTACCCTTGGTATTATAAAACCGATCATGCCCCAGATCATCCAGAGATTTTACACCTTGCTAATAATTATGATACACAATCAGGATATCCAGTGGGTGAGTTTGCTGTATCATCAGGTGCTGATTTGTATGTTACTAATGGCTCATTGGTAGAGTTTGCTTATGGCAGTCTGGGAATACAGGCCTTTTCGGTTGAGCTTATGGAATTCAACAACCCGCAGTTCAACAGTTGCCAGTTATTTACTATGAATAAACCAGCAATTTTTGGAATGTGTCAAAAAGCTGGAGAGGGTATTACAGGGATAGTAACAGATCAGGTAACAGGGCAGCCAATTAAAGCAAAAATCAGTATTCAGGGGCGATTGCCATCGTATTCCAGTCATGTAAATGGAGATTATCACCGTTTTTTCATCAATGGAACATATACAGTTACTGCATCAGCAAATGGTTATAGTACTGAAACAGCAACAGTAATAGTAACGAATGGAGGTGTGACGCAACATGATTTTCAGTTGACCCCCAATAACAATAATTCAGCTCAAAAAATTCTGACTTGCAGAAATTATAGCAACACGAATGATCCTGCAGAAACCTGGAATACATTAGGAATGAATGATGGAAATTATTATGCAATTGGAGATACAGGCTATGTTGTATTGGATATGGGGTTTTCTGTTTTAGATATTTCGGGTGATGATATTACTATTCATGGTGATGCTTCAGGAAATGGTAACGAGTATGAATTGTTTCATTCAAATTCAATTGATGGGCCATGGGTTTCTTTAGGTACAGGGTCAACTACAACTTCTTACGATTTGGCTGGAGTAAACAATGCTAGATATTTTAGAGTAGAAGATAATGGTGTTGGCGCAGGAAATGTATTGGGTGCTGGCTTTCATTTAGATGCTATTACAGCAGGAGAACTAAATGTTGGTATTGGTAATGCCATTGTAAGTAATGATATCAGTGTATATCCAAATCCTACAATAAACGTTATTAATTTTGAAGGTGATGATATTCAGAAAATGAAAACTGTAAGTTTGTTTGATATTTCTGGAAAATTGTTATTACAGCAAAATTTTACCAATAAGCTTGATATAAGCAGCTTTCATACTGGAATTTATTTCGTTCAATTAAATTCAGAAAATTCAATAGTAACTTTTAAAATAATAAAAAATGACTAAATTTTATTTAATATTATCATTCTTGGCTTTACAAATATCAAGTAATGCGCAAGAAGTTGCAGATGTTTCTCTTCAATTTGATGTAAACTCCTATAAAGATGAGGCTGGTAATAGTATTGGGAAAAAAATAGCTACAACATCATTAATATCCAAAAAAGAGGGGCATTTAGTTTATTCCCAAAAGGATAATAATTCTAACATTGTATGGCAATTAACGGTTCAAGTTGCTGGAGCCAAGGCAATAGTTCCTTATTTTGATGAATTAGTAATTAAGGATGGTGCTAAAATTAGAGCCTATTCACCAATTACAAATAAAAGCACTCAGTTTTTTTATCAAAACGAAAATTCTATTTCAAAATCATTTGCTTTACCACTAATCGAAGGAGAAAAAATAATAATTGAAGCTACTTTTCCTAATAAGGAAGCGTATAAAAAATTTAAGTTGAGTATTTCTGAAGTAGGAGCATTACATTCGTTACAAGGGTTTGGGGCTGCGCCTGCGTGTTATGTCAATGTAAATTGTTCGGAAGGTAATCCTTGGCAAGATCAGGTTCGTTCTGTTGCAAAATATATGACAGTTGAAGGAACTGATATTGGATATTGTACAGGTTCATTAATTAATAATACGGATCAAGATTGTAAAAACTATTTTCTTTCCGATCAGCATTGTGGTATTGGTGCAACAACCGCAGAGTTTGGACAATTTGTATTCTATTTTAACTACGAATCAAATTCGTGTGCAGATCCAGCTAATGATAGCGGATTGGATCAAGAAACTGTTGTTGGTTGTTCAAAAATAGCTTCTAGCGGTACATCTACATCTTTGCCTCCTGACGGGTCTGATTTTTTGCTAATGGAGCTTAATGCGATTCCAACAAGTTATAATGTTTATTATGCAGGATGGAATAGAGCAGATATGCCACAGATATCAGGTAACGGAACTATTATTCAACACCCAGAGGGAGATCTTAAAAAAATATCATTTTGGAGTACTGTTGAAGTTTCTTTTACTACGCAGTCTCATCTGGAGGTATTGTGTGTTGCTTCTGCAAATGGAGAAGGGTTGGTTGAGCCTAAATCTTCTGGCTCTCCTATTTTTGATGGTAATAAAAGGATTGTAGGAAATGTTACCGCAGGCTCAACAGGTTGTGTATCATCTCACCCTGCTGGAACAGCTTTTGTTGTAGGAGGAAGATTTTATCATCACTGGGATTTGAATGGGGCTACGTCTAGTTTACAGCTTAAGCCTTGGTTAGATCCAACTAATTCTGGAGTGATGAATTTAGATGGAAAACAACAATGTGGGTCGGTTGGTATTAATGAAGCCTATTTGAATACTACCGATATTCTTGTGTTTCCAAATCCAACAAGTCAATTTATTACTATTAAATCAGATCAAATGGTTGAAAAAGTTAACTTATACTCTGTTGATGGAAAGCTAATCTTAACTACTACTCAGACTAATCATATAGATATTTCAAAATTATCATTAGGAGTTATTATTGTTGAAGTGTATTTAAAAAATGGAGATATAGCGCATACTAAAGTGTATAAAAATTAACTGTCATCCACTTTTGTACTAGCTGTTAAGTCATATGGGAAGGAAGAAGGAGAAAAGTATTAATGTATTTGAGGTTTTTTTTGTTGAAAATAAGAGCAGAAACTCATTAAAAGTAAAAAGTTAATAAATGGTTAAAATTTAGCTTTACATTAAAGGGTAATCGTTTATTCGGTTATCCTTTTTTTTTGTTTTAACCAATCTGTATAATTAATGATATCATTATCAGCATCGCTTTTTTGACTGTAGTTTTTGATGAATACAGTGATGTCTTTTTTAACATTTTTATGATCTAATTTTGACAATAGATGTAAGAATAGCTTTTCTCGTTTGTAATCATCCTTTTCAAGTAATTTTTTAAAATCTTTCAGCACAATATTCAATTGGTAATCAAACAAGTCAATATCTCCAATTTCATATAATATTTGTAATTCGGTAACAGCAATTTTTAACATTAATACTTGGTCTAAATTGTTAAAACTATCCTCACGTTTTAGTTTAGCAATGTTTTTCTTAGCAGTTTTAAAATCTTTAATGTCAAAATGAAATACAGCCAAATTCAAATAAATAAAAACTATAAACATAGGTAACTGTTGGATAGCAGGTTTTGTTTTGGCTTCTAATAAAACGGCTATCGCTTTCTGTTTATCAGTTACTTGATAGTTGATTACTAGTGAGTTGTAATAGAAGAATAGGTACTTATCAAATAACAATCCATTAAACTCTTGCATGGCTATGTGTAACTCTTCAGCTTTTTCTAACGACAAAGCAATTTTATTGTTTTTAAATAATGAGTTTACCAAATAGGTTAGCATTTGGAGTTTTGTTTCATGATTGGATTTGTCAAATAAATTTTCGGATAAAAACTCGTAATAGGTTTTTTGGAGATAGGCTTCTAGAGAGATAAAATCATTTTGCTGTAATAAAATTCTACTAATAGAATGGTAAATTTTAAATCGGAGTTTAGCACTGTTTTTTACTTCATCACTATTTACGTAATCGTTTATTGTTTTAGATAATAAGTCTGTAAATTGGTAATTATGGGTAGAGAAATTTTGAGAAATTTTAACTTGATAGATTAACGCAGCAAGCACATCATCAATCTCTTGTAAAACATGTAGACTCTTACGATTATCTTTTCTTTTATTGATATATCTGATGGGGTTAAATTCAACACTTTCTTGTGATAATCGAATGAGGTCGCTATAAATTAAATCTAGTAGTTCAAAAAATTCATTTTTAAGAGCTTTACGTTCAGCTTTTTTTAAGTGATTTAAAGCAATAAGAAAACTGCCTTTTTGCTGAAAAAGTTTAGCTAAACTCATTAGGTTTATTACACTGTTGTATGCCGTTTTGTTGTAGTTAAGAATTAGTAAACTTTTACTGATATCTGTTTGTAGCCTATTTTTTAACCGATAAAAGGAGTTTTTATCTTCAACATTGTAGAGTTGTTTTAAAATTTGATCTTCATCAACTGTGGGGTAGCTTTTTTTCGCATAATCAAAAAGAGAAACATCTTTTCTTTTTCCAGAAGCATTTGTTCTGTTTAAAAATATTTTTACATTTCTAGACTCTTCTCGATTTAAAATTGAAATGATATCGTATAATTCACTCATGTTTAACGCGTAAGATTTTGTTAAAAATAATTATTTAATATCAATTAATAGTTATAAGTTTGAGTTGTCGTTAAAAAACAGCTGTTATGAAAAAAATATTATTAATTGCGCTAATTATTTTCTTAGGAAATTTAAAAGGGTTCTCTCAAAACCTAAAAGTTGATTCAGCTTATGCCGAACTTGTTTTACCAGACACGGTTAATTATAATGACAATCTACAACATACTTTAATAGTTAACATTACTGGGGGGGTGGTATATACTGGAGATGTTTATTTGATGGCTGCTGTAGATAGCTCAAATGGTAATCAGTCAATCGATACTGTCGCAACAAGGTCTGTTCAAAACAAGCAGAATGATACAATAATGTTTACCTATAATGAGGTGTATAATAATAGTAATGGATATAGAATAGGAGGGCACGTTGTTGTTGTATGGCCTATTGCTGCAACATTAACAACGGTAGACACCTTTGAAACCAACATTCATGTTAAACAAGTTGTTGGAATTCGTAAGAATCAGTCTTATTATAATGATTTGATTATTTATCCGAATCCATCTAAAAATTATATAAATATTAAAAATACCAACCAAAAAATTAAGGTTAAACAAGTAAGAATATTAGATGTTAATGGTAGAGTGGTTTATCATGCAAAATTTACGCATAGAATAGATATGTCTAAGCTAAAAAAAGGAGTTTATTTCTTAAATCTAGAATTAGATAATCACGAAATATTGCATTACAAACTAATAAAAGATGAATAGCTTTTTGTAAAGCAAGCTGCTGCTGTAGCTTTTATTCTTACTTTAGTCATATTATGAGTAAGAAAAGTAAACAAAACAAAAAAAGAAGGTCAGGATCGGGATCGTTTAAGCACGATTTATTGCAAAATATTGTTAATATATTTGACAGTAATCCTACCAAAACATATAACTATAAAGAGCTAAGTAAAGCCTTTGGTTATCAAAATATATCGAATAAGCGCTTAATAAATATTGTACTAGAAGAGCTTAAGAATCAAGGAAAATTATCCGAAACAAGTAGAGGAGAATTTCGCTTAAATTCTGATCAAGAATTACAAGAAGGACGAGTAGATATGACATCTAGAGGAACTGCCTATATTGTAATTGAAGGCAGTGATAATGATATTTATATCCATCCAAAAAATACCAATACAGCTTTGCATGGTGATATTGTAAAGGTAAATGTATTTGCTAAAAATGCAGGTAGAAAAACCGAAGGAGAGATTATAGAAATTGTAAAACGCAACAAAACTGAATTTGTTGGGGTGCTCCAGAAATCTAAAAACTTTGCTTTTTTAGTAACAGATGACAACAGAATGCCTGTTGATATTTTTATTTCTAACGAAAAACTAAAAGGAGCTAAAGATGGCGAAAAAGTAATTGCTAAAATTACAGAATGGCCTAAAGAACGAAAAAATCCTTTTGGTAAAGTAGTAGAAATTTTAGGAATGCCAGGAGAGAATGATACCGAAATGCATACCATTTTAGCTGAGTTCGGATTGCCTTATTCGTTTCCTGCAAGAGTAGAAAAAGAAGCCAATAAGATAGATTTATCAATTTCTGTTGACGAAATTAAAAAACGTAGAGATTTTAGATCTATTACCACATTTACGATTGATCCTAAAGATGCCAAAGATTTTGATGATGCATTATCTATTCAAAAATTAGAAAATGGCAATTGGGAAATAGGCGTACACATTGCAGATGTATCACATTACATTAAAGAAAATACCTTGTTAGAAGCCGAAGCTTATGATAGAGCTACATCGGTTTATTTGGTAGATAGAGTAGTGCCTATGTTGCCCGAAATTTTATCTAACGGAGCATGTTCATTACGACCAGAAGAAACAAAATTGTGTTTTTCGGCAGTTTTTGAATTGGATGACCAAGCAACCATTAAAAGTGAGTGGTTCGGTCGTACAGTTATTTTTTCTGATAGGAGATTTACATACGAAGAAGCTCAGGAGCGCATAGAAACTAAAACAGGAGATTTATCAGAAGAGATTTTGGTGATGGATGATTTAGCTAAAAAATTAAGAGCTAAACGATTTAAAAAAGGTGCTTTTGCGTTTGATAGAGTAGAGGTTAAATTTAATCTTGATGAAAATGGTAAACCATTAGGTGTGTTTTTTAAAGAGAGTAAAGATGCCAATAAGTTAATTGAAGAATTTATGTTGTTAGCCAACAAAAAAGTGGCTGAATTTATTGGGAAACCTTCAAAGACTAAAAAGCCTAAAACTTTTGTTTACCGTATTCATGATGAGCCTAACCAAGATAAATTATTGTCGTTAGCTAATTTTGTAAAAAAGTTTGGTTACGAGTTAGAGTTAGGACAAAAAAATATTGCGGGCTCTATTAATAGTTTGCTTGCTAGTGTGCAAGGAAAGCACGAAGAAAATATGATTGAGCAATTAACCATCAGAACAATGGCGAAAGCAAGTTATTCATCTCATAATATTGGACATTACGGATTAGCGTTTCCGTATTACTCCCATTTTACTTCTCCTATTAGACGATACCCTGATGTGATGGTGCACCGTTTGTTGCAGCACTATCTAGATGGTGGAGCTGATGTCAATCAAGCAGAAGTTGAAGAGAAATGTAAACATTCTTCTAAAATGGAGCTGTTGGCTACTGAAGCTGAACGAAAATCTATTAAATACAAACAAGTAGAGTTTTTGATTGATAAAGTTGGAGAAGAATTTGATGGTGTTATTTCTGGTGTAAGCGAGTGGGGTCTTTATGTTGAGATTATCGAGAACATGTGCGAAGGAATGGTTCGTTTATCAGATATACAAGGAGACTATTACAATTTTGATGCAGAAAACTTTTGTGCAAAGGGTAGTCGCACCGGACAAGAATACCGAATGGGTGATGAAGTAAGAATCGTAGTTAAACGAGCAGATCTAATTAAGAAACAATTAGATTTTGATTTGATTGTGAAGTAAGCTTTCTTGTTATGTATTCCTTTTAATTCGTTACCCTAAATTTAGGGTGCATCAAAAAACTACATCTATTATTTTGTTGTGGAAGAGTTGTTATTGGCTTATTCTTCTCTATTTCTAACCTTAGGATTTGTAGTTCTATGACCCTTGTTTTTGGAAATGAGATTTATTTAATGTGTGTTTTTGAGGCATTTATCTATAGTTGCGGTGTGTTTGTCGACAAAAAATATCAGTGTTATTATGTTTTTAAGAATTATATATGTAATATTGATAGGTAAATTATTCTAAAAATTAAAGCTAAGGAAATGAAAGTAGGACCTTTAAAAAAATGGATTGAAGAACAAAAAGATACTTTTGCTTGGACACGGACAACAATATCTTTACTACCTGAATTTAATAAAGAAAAAATATTTTTACATACCATCACAGATGATACTATCTTAAGTGACGAAATATATGGGAAAATTAAGGAGTTGATAAAAAAGAGATATGATTTAGAGGTACCAAATTTTATTGAAAATTAAAAGATATGGAAATTAGAGGAGAATACTTATTAGAACGAAATGCTTACAGGGCTTACGATGAAACTCTTATATTTCATTGTCACCATTACAATACATATTTACAAACAGTAATTGAAGATGCTGCTGGTTATTTAGATGTGTATCCTGTATTGGTAGATTCTGCACAAGAAATTGTACACCATCAATTACAACAAGTTTTTAAAGATGGTAATTTATCTGTAGAGGATAAGAAAAAAGCTGTAGAAGATTACTACCGTTTTAATGGGTTTGGCAAGTTAGATCTAACTTCACTCGATGAGAGTGGAGGGGTCATAAAAACAAAATCAGATCATTATGCTCAAGGTTGGTTAGGACGTTATGGGGCGAGGGCTGCAGATTTACCCGGAGTTTCTTTTTTCTCTAGAGGTTTTATTGCCGGTGCGTTAGAGGTAATATTCAATAAACCATTAGGTTATTTTGAATGTTCTCAAGAAAGTTGTATTGCTAAAGGTGATGAGTATAGTACGTTTACTGTTTCCGTTAGTAAAATTAAAAGAAATTTACAAGAGTCCCCTGGTTTAGGAGTGCCTTCTACTGGTATTTTTGAGTCTAATAAAAATTCAGAAATTGATTCTTTAGCTATTCGAGATGCATTGATAAATATGCCTATTGAAGGAGATGCTAACTCAGGATTGATTGATTGAAGCTTTTGGGGTGCTTTTAACACGTATGTATGGAAATTACTACACATTAATTTCTTATCGCTTTTTAGAGCTTTTTAAAAATTATGCAGGACCCGAAGGGGAATCAATTGTGTCACATTTGTTAACAGAAGCAGGTCATGTTTGTGCTTTCAATACATTTGGCGGAATTATGCAGTCTAATGAATGGAATGGTTTAATAAGACCAATGATAAAAACTAAAGAGGATTGGGTTTATGGTATTGTTGCTGTAATTAATGCTCTTGGTTGGGGAATATGGGAGGTTGTAGAGCTAGTTCCTAATGAGAAGTTAGTTTTGAAAATTACGGGCAGTTATGAGTCTAATATGTATCTTAAGGCTTATGGCGTTAGTGAACAACCGATATCTTATTTTGCTTTAGGTGGAACAGCGGGGATTATGAACCTTATCTATAATACAGAGATTACTGAAAGTGTTATTAGTTTTGACGAAGAACAGTATGATAAAACCTTTAAAACGGTAAATACTTTTACCACCAAACAAATAAAATGTAGAGCAATGGGAGATGATTACGATTTATTTGAAATTACCTCCAAATAATAAATTTAAAAGTGTCTTTAAATAAAGTTAAAACTAGAAACTGCCGAAAATATGTTAAAGCATATTATGTTTTAAATAAAGAAGCAGATGATGAATTGGTTTCATTATTAACTAGTTATGGGGAATTGGAAGTTTCTTATTTTTCAAAATATAACCCTAAATTTAAAGACACTTTTAAAATAAAAACAGACGAAGTTGTTGTTATAGAAGGTGTTTTTAAAAGTACAGAATTGATGATAACTATCGCTAAAAAAGAATCAATAGAACCTTTACTTCAAAGTATTGAAGGAAAAATAGAACAATGGCAAATCACTAAATCTTAACCCAACAAACTTTGGTACAATGCTTCATATTGAGGTAATACATTGTGAATATCAAACTTTTCGGCTTGTTGGTAAGCTCCTTTTTTAAATTCTTGGTAGGTGCTTTCGTTAGTTAATATTTTTAGAGTGTTTTTTGCCATGTCATCAACATCACCAACATTGCTTAAATAACCTGAAACTCCTTGTAAATTTACTTCGGGAATTCCTCCTGTATTGGTAGATATTACAGGTAGTTTTGCCGCCATTGCTTCTAAAGCTGCCAATCCAAAACTTTCTGATTCTGACGGTAAAATAAATAAATCTGAAGCAGCCAAAACTCTTTCGGTGTCTTTAACTTTTCCTACAAATGTTACCAAGTCGCACATACCCAATTCTCGGCATAGTTCTTCTAAGCTATGTCGTTCAGGACCATCGCCAACCATTAATAATTTAACAGGAATTTCTTTTCTTACGATATCAAAAACTTTTAAAACATCATCCACTCGTTTTACTTTTCTGAAGTTAGAAACATGGACTATAATTTTTTCGCCTTTAGGAGCAAAAGAATTTCTTAAGTCTTTGATGTCTGAATTTTTATTAAAATGATTTAGGCAGATAAAATTAGGGATGACTTCTATTTTTCGTTTGATATTAAAATGGTCAAAAGTATCTTGCTTTAAGCTTTCCGAAACTGCAGTAACGGCATTTGATTCGTTTATTGCAAAGGTAATTACAGGAGCAAAAGAAGAGTCTTTTCCTACTAGGGTAATGTCAGTACCGTGTAAAGTGGTAATAAAAGGGATGTTAATACCTTCAGATTGTAAAATATGTTGAGCCATATAAGCTGCCGAAGCGTGAGGAATTGCATAGTGAACATGCAGAATGTCTAGTTTCTCAAATTTAACAACATCAACTAATTTGCTAGTTAGTACCAATTCGTAAGGTTGGTAATCAAATAAAGGGTAGTCAGAAACTTTTACTTCGTGATAAAAAATATTTTTAGAAAAAATATCTAACCTCACAGGTTGTTGGTATGTGATAAAATGTACCTGATGACCTTTGCAAGCTAATGCTTTACCAAGTTCTGTGGCAACAACACCACTACCACCAAATGTTGGGTAACATACAATTCCTATATTCATAATAACCTTGTTTTAAGCAAATTTAAAGATTAAAGGATTGCAAAATTGTCTGCTAGCAGATAACTTATTTATTTTTTTAGGATTCTTAAGATTTTATTCCCTCTACTTTTTACTCCTGCTGATGAATTGGGTAACAGTGCTTCGATACTCATTTTTAGTTCAGGTATAATTTCAGGGTATAATTTTGCTAAATTTTCAATAAGAGACATACTAAAAATTTTAACCGCAATAGGCTCTTTTGGTGAATTGAGTAATTGAAAACAGATATCTAAAATTGCTCCTTGGTAATCCTCCGGTATTTGAGCGTTTTGAAGTGCTCTTAATACATTTCTATTAATTGCATTGTGTTTGTTCTCTTGTTTTAAAAGATTAATAAATAAAGGGTAGTAAGGCGTTAAAAGTTCTGGGTGGTTTTGCCCGATATAAGAAAGGGGCCATGCTGCACGTTGTGTAATAACTGCGGGGCCTTCTTTAAAAGTAAACATCAATTTAGCAAATTTATTAGCAGAATTACCAACCTCATTAACAATGGTATTGGTAGTTTCTTTTGAGTGTCTTTCTTCTAAAATTGCTTTAAAATCCATAATGTAAAAATATCAAATAATAATTGTGGTATTTCTTTCGTTAGATATTTTGTATCTTTGAATTAAATTATTTTATTATGGAAGCTCCAAGAATACCTTCAATGTTAGGCTTTAAAGCTAAAAAAGCTAATCAATTTTATTTTGAACCAAGATATTACAATCCTCGTAAAGAAAAAATGGAAAAACGCTTTAAACGAATTGGTAAAGAGCTTGGAATAGAAGATAATCAGCGAATGCATAAAGAAGATTTTAAATCAGAAATGCGAGAAACATGGAGTAGTGGTTATGCTAGAGATGCTGCAGGAGGGCAGTTAAATAAAAAAGTACTTTTTTATGTAGTTGCTTTATTCGCTATCGCTTATTTTTTAATTTATTTTTAATTTAAAAATAGATTACTCCAAACTGACACAAAAAACCTAATACAAATCCTAAATATACTTGAGCAGGTGTATGTGCGTTTAAAATTAAACGAGCAGACCCTAATAAACCTGCAACAATAAAAACTAACACAATAAGAGGCAGCATATAAACATGCAATAAAAGTGCTACAGTGATTAATGCACCAAGCAATCCTCCCATACCAATCATGTGAGCACTAATTTTCCATTTAAAGTTGATAATAAAAGCCAAAATTATTGATATCGTTGTGGCAACAATAAACTTTAATATTATTGGAGGAATAGGAGCTCTATTTAACATGTATAACGTTAAAAAGTAAAATGCTATTGTGAAAATATAAGGAATAACTCTTTCTTTACTACTTTCCATTTCTAAACTATTAATTACATTTTTATTCAATAATAAAAAAGTGACTAACGTTGGTATCACAAATGTGCAAATTGCTATCAATAATAAAATAGCATTTTTAAATTCAGCTGTTATTGCATAATTTAAATACGAGTTAGTGTGAAAAAGAATGTATATTCCTGCTGTTGGAACAATTAATGGATGAAATAAAACTGAAATAACCTTTGCTGCTTTCTTCATAGTTTTCTTACAATTCCTTTCTTAAACGTGCAACAGGAATGTTTAATTGTTCTCTATATTTGGCAACAGTTCTACGAGCAATATTATAACCTTTATCATTTAATAAACGTGATAATTTTTCATCCGTTAAGGGTTTGTTTTTGTCTTCATCATCAATGGCATCTTGCAAAATCTTTTTTACTTCTCTAGTAGAAACTTCTTCACCACTATCAGTGCTTAACGATTCAGAAAAGAATGTTTTTAGTAAAAACGTACCATAAGGAGTTTGTACATATTTGCTGTTTACCACTCTCGAAATGGTAGAAATATCTAAATCAACTTCTTCGGCAATATCTTTTAAGATCATTGGATTTAACAGCGTTTCATCTCCTTCTAAAAAGTATGCTTTTTGATGTCTGATAATTGCATGCATTGTAGTAATTAACGTGTTTTGACGCTGTTTAATGGCTTCGATAAACCACGATGCTGAATCTAATTTTTGCTTAACAAACATTAGCGCATCTTTTTGAGATTTAGAAGGTTTTTCCTTTTGAGCTTTATAGCCCTCCATCATTTCTTTGTACGCTCTACTTACTTTTAATTCAGGAGCATTTCGCCCATTTAAAGTCAATTGAATTTCATTATCTTCAATCGTTAAATTAAAATCAGGAACAATGTGCTGCGTTACTTTAGACGCTGCGCTTGATGAATTTCCTGGTTTAGGGTTTAACTTTAAAATCTCTTCAATTACTTCTTTTAAATCTTCGTTAGAGATGTTTAAACGGTCAATAATTTTAGTGTAATGCTTTTTAGTAAACTCCTCAAAGTAATTTTCTAAAATTTCTACAGCATTTAACGAAATTAAAGAATGCCCTTTTTTTCTTTTAATTTGAATTAACAAACACTCTTGTAAATTTCGTGCTCCAACTCCTGCGGGGTCAAAATGCTGAATAATGTTTAATATTTTTTGTACGTGTTTGGCTTCTGTCATTACGTTTTGAGTAAAAGCCAAATCATCAACAATAGCTTCTAAATCTCTACGTAAATAACCCGAATCATCTAAACTACCTATTAAATGTAAGGCAATAGTGTGGTCATCATCATTTAAATTAAACAGTACTAATTGTTGTTCTAATAACTCTTGAAAAGTAGCACCACCACTTAAAGGAATTTGTTTTTCCTCATCATCTTTACTGTGATTGTTTACACTTAATTTGTATGATGGGGTATCATCATCACCTAAATAAGCATCAAAATCAAACTCCTTTTCGGCTTCGCTAATCTCTTCTCTTCCAAAATCATCTTCTTGCTCTTCCTCTAACTCTTCCTCGTCTTTTCCTTCATCCAACGCAGGATTGCTTTCCATTTCTTCTTTAATTCGTTGTTCTAAGGCAACGGTAGGCAATTGCAACAATTTCATTAATTGAATTTGCTGAGGTGATAATTTTTGCTGAAGCTTAAAGCTAAGGGTTTGTTTCATTGCCATAATATAATTCTTTTCAATTTATTCCCTCTTAGAGAAGAGGGTTAGGGAGATTGATGAAAATATCAAGCTCTCTTAAAATCATTTTTTTTATGAGAAAAATTAATTTCTAAAAATTAAAGTTTAATTCTTCATCAAAGATAAGATACTCTGTTTACAGTTTAGTAAAAAGGTTTAAAATTTCTTTTTGATGAGATTTTGAGATGGGTAAATGCTTCGCATTAATAAGTACAGAGTTTTTATCAAAAGCCTCTACTTTTTTAAGATTAATAATATACGAGCGGTGTATTCTTGCAAAACAATCATTATTGATGTTGTCTTGAAAATGGTTGAGGTTACTACTAAGCGTATAAGATTTTTTGTTGGTATGGATTTTACTATAACTTCCATCAGCCTCAATATAGTTGACTTCTTCTAAATTTATTTTGGTGTAGTAGTCACCATTTTTAACGAAAAAGCAATTTTCATTAGGCAATTTTTTAGCTTTTAAAATGGAGTCATTGTGTTTGTTAAAAGCAATTTCTAAAGCAATAACAATATCTTTTTTATTGTAAGGCTTGCTAATAAATGCACTTGGCGAAGTAGTTAGCGCTCTGTTTATGGTTTTAGAATCGGTATTGGCTGTTAAGTAAATAATAGGAATATGATGTGTTTTATTGAGAATTGTACTTGTTTCAATTCCATCGCTATTTCCTTTAATGTTGATGTCCATTAAAATTACGTGAGGAACATTTTCTTTGATAGAAGCAAAACATTCATCGCTAGAAATGGCAATATCGGTTACCGTAAAACCGTAATCTTCTAAATCTGCCGAAAGCTCTTCAGCCACTAATATTTCATCCTCTACAATTAATACCTTTATATTCATCTTAATCTTGTTTTAAACCAATTTAAAATCAGAAATATTAATCTTAAAATTTAAACCTTGCTGGTCGGTAATTAACAATTTACCACCTAGTTGACGAGAAAGAGATTTTACCAATTTCATACCAAAAGAATTGGCATTTTCTAAATCGGCAACTTTTCCTGTACCGTTATCAGAAATTTCTAACACTAAATTATCACTTGCTTTTTTAAGCTTTAAGTTTAATGCAGGAGCCTCGGTATTGGTGTACGCATATTTTAGTGCGTTAATTACCAACTCGTTTATAATTAATCCCATTGGTATGGCGGTATCTACATCTAATTTTAGTTTAGAAAAATTAATATCTAATTTCATATTCGACTCATCCACTCCAAAACTATCCAATAAACCAGTAACCAATTTTTGTACATAATCATCCATTTCTACACCCGAATAATTATCGTTTTGGTACAGCATTTTATGGATTAATCCCATAGATTTAACACGCTCTTTACCTTCTAAAATTGCTGCTTTGGCAGATTTATCATCAATGTTTCTTTCTTGTAAACTCAATAAGCTAGAAATTACTTGCAAGTTGTTTTTTACACGGTGATGAATCTCTCCTAAAAGCAATTCGTTTTCAGCATTTTTTTCTTTTACTTTTTTTCTACTCATAAAAACTACAATTAATAAAATAGAAAAGATGATGAGTGCAATTATTGAGTAAGTAATTTGTTTTTCTTGTGTTTTAGAAATCAGTTGTTGTCGTTCTAAATCTAGGTTAACAATTTTTAAAGCATCCTCTTTTTCTTTAAGTTGATACTGCGCATTTAATTCTTCAACAATTTTAGAGTTAGATTCTGCTGTTAAGCTATCTAATAAAACAAGCTGTTTGCTGTGATAACTGTAAATTTCAGGGGCATTTAATTTGATAGAAAATAACTCGATGTAACTGTCGTAAACTTTTGTTTTAAGTTTGATGTGGTCAATACCCTCAGTAATTTGTAAAGCTTTATTAAGGTAGTTTTCGGCTTTGTTGTAATCTTTAAGTTGAGTGTAAATATCTGCAAGGGTGTTGTAACTTTCCGCCATTAAACGTTTGTCATCCATTTTTTCAAAATAGCTAACGGCTTTATTCATATGGATTAATGCTTTAGCGTAGTTTTTTTCATCTACAAGTAAAACACCAATGTTTTGATTACAAATACCAATGTAATTTTTGTTGTTGGTTTCTGTGGCATAGTTCAATGCCGTTTCAAAATAATAAAGGGCAGAATCTTGTTGGTTTAACTCTTCATATATATGGCCTTTATTAATTAATACAGCAGTTAACAAATCGTTGTTTCCTGCTTTTTTAAATACATCTTCTGATTGTTGTAGCATTTTAAAAGCTTGCTCGTAATTTTTCTGACTTTTAAAAATTACTCCCAACTCCATTAAAACCATTCCGTTTTCGAGCATTCTGCCACTTTCTGTAAAATATCCACTTGCCTTTTGGTAAGCATAAACTGCGCTATCAATTTTTCCTAAATAAAAATAAATGTTACCCCTATTGCCATAAATAAAAGCCAAATCATAAGCATTTGATGCATAGTTTTCTGATAAATTGAGTTGGTTTAAAGCTTCTTGATAATCCCCTTTAATCTCATAAACCGAAGCCATATTAGTAGTAATTGAATTTAGAGAGCTAGTATCGTTAACTTCTAAAGCAATTTCATAAGCTTGAAGCAACATTTTTTCTGCCTCTTCATTCTCGCCTAAGTAAAGATGCATTGCTCCTGAGTTGAGCAAACAATCTCCTTGTTTTGCAAGCTCACCTAGTTCTTTTTGAATAACATAGCTTTGATCAAAATAGCGGTAAGCGCTTTCGTAATTTCCTGTGCTTTTAAGAAAATTTCCATAATTATAGAGTTGCCAAGCTAATTTGGGTTGGTCAACTTGTGTTGCCGCTTGTTGCAAAGCAATAGATTTAAGGTAAGCCTCTTTACCTTTTTCACTTTTTCCACTTCTTAAATAAACCCTGCCTAATAAATGGTAAGCAGTAGTATTTATTTGAAGCTCTCTTTCTTGTTTTTCTTCTGTTTCAGCGAGGGTTAATAATCGAAAGCCTATCTCTTCAGTTTTTTCAAATTTCATTTCTTTTAAATGCAACTCACCAATTTTAGTTAATAATTCGAGTTGGTTTTTAGAATTGCTTTCAGCTTTAAGTAAATTTTCTAAACTATCAGAAACTGTAGCATTACCATTAAATTGAAAAAGTAAGATTGCTATTAATGATAAAATGTATTTCATAATAAAACGTGATTTTTCTATTTACAAAAAAAATAGATTCATTCACAAAGCTAATCAAACCATTCACAAAACCTAAACTATTTTATAGACGAATACTACCTTACTTTGTGTTAAACTTTATTATTCGGCTTACGAGTGATGATTGATGAGAAGAAAATAATAGCTATTCGGAAATTGATAAGGTCTAATTAGTTTAATTCGTGATTTATAATGGCTTACAGAAGATTGCCCAATACAGATAATGCTAGATTAATAGCAATGGTTAAGCTAGATGAGTGCTTATTAAAAAATGAAGGAGAATTAATTATTTATCATAAAGAGGTAATCAAATTTAAAAAAACATTTACCAAATTAATAGCTGAAAGGAAACAATTAGTGATGAAAAGAGCAACCCTAAATAAAGAGAAAAAAGAGTTATTAATTAGCTTGAAATTATATGTATCTCATTTTTTTCAGGTGTTAAATTTTGCAATTGATAGAGGTGATATTTCAAAAATGTGTAGAACATATTTTGGGTTAGATGTAAATACGGGAATTGTTCCCATACTATCTAAAGAGCAGGATATAATTACTTGGGCAAAACATATTGTTGATGGGGAAAAGAAAAGAATTAAAAACGGGATTGTAGCAATTTCTCATCCTAACTATAAAAGAGTTGAAGAGTTGCTTTTGGATGCTAGAAACAGTTTTGAAGAGTTAGAGATACTTGAAAAAAGTTTTCAAAACTATCACAATGAAATTGTTTTAGAAAGAAATAAAATAGATGTTTTTATCAAACAAATATGGAATAAAATAGAACATCAATTTATTAATGAATCGATAGAAATTAAAAGAAAAAAATCTGCTCAATTTGGGGTGGTATATGTACAATAAATTAAAACTAAAAATTATGAAAAAATTACTACTTATTTTAATGGTGTTAATTACCTATGTAGGGGTATTTGCACAACAATATGAATTAGATAATAGCTACATAACTGGTACAGGGTTTAATGGAGAAGTTTATGCTATGGAATTTGATGGTAATGGAAAATTGCTTGTTGGCGGAGATTTTACCGACTACAATGGGATAGCAGTTTCTTATTTGGTACGCTTAAATGCAGATGGCACATTAGATGGCACATTTACGCCAGCATTAACTGCTGTTGTTAATGATTTAACGATTCATTCAGGTAATGCCGTTACAGTGGTTACGGCTGGTGCACTTAAGCGATTTTTAGCTGATGGAACAACTGATGTAACGTTTGTTCCTGTTTCTCTTAACGGACCAGTTTATACTATAGATGCTGAATCTACAGGTTATAAGGTCGTGATTGGAGGCTGGTTTAATAGTATTGGTAATTATAACAACATTCTTCGTTTAACTAGTGATGGGAATATAGATCCTATATTTATAAGTAATACGCAAGGATTTAGTCAACAAGTTAGAGCAGTAGAAATTACAAATTCAGGAAAAATTATTGTAGGTGGAGATTTTCAAACATTCAATTATCCTGTTTCGGGAGGGGTAACAAGAAATTTTATTTGTCAATTAAACAGTGATGGTTCTCTAGATGCAAGCTTTAATCCTGGATTAACAACTATTGATCAAATCAATAAAAAAGTTTTTAGTGTTGCGGGGCAGGCAGACGGGAAAGTCTTAGGAGGAACATTTTATGCAGGTATTGCTCGATTAGCAAGGTGTAATACTAACGGAACGAAAGATTTTTATGGCTCGACATCTAAAGTAGGTTTAGTATATGATATTTACACAAATGGTACTGATGATATTATTGCTGCTGGATCTTTCGAGGGAGGTATTGGCAAATGGACTTATGGTTCGGGAGTTTATACAAGTATTGTTAAAGGCAACGGTATAGAAGGCGCTACAAAGGAAGTAAATGCTTTTACTGTACAGGCTGATGGAGCGATTATTATTGGAGGAGATTTCACTTCTTATAATGGATTTACTGCTGGTAATTTTGCTCGTATTAATCCGTGTGGAGTATCATTCTCTTCTCATGGAACAAACTCATCAATATGTGAAGGAATAGATACCTCTTTTATTATTAATGCTACTGGTTCAGGTACATTGTCATATCAATGGCAAGTTAATACGAATAATACTAATGGTACTGGATTATATGTCGATATTTCTAATGATGCAACATATAGTAATGTAACAACAGCTACGTTAAGCATATCTTCAGCACCAGTAAGTATGGATAAATACTATTATCGATGTGTAATAACAGATGCTAACTGTATTAGCACGAGTGATCCAAAAATACTATTTGTTAACCCTCTTCAAGTAATAACAGCTGACCCTGTAGATATAACAGTTTGTGAAAACGAACAAGCTATATTTAGTATTTCGTTTACAGGCTCTGCTGGAAGTTGGCAATGGCAAGAAGATGCTGGAACAGGTACTTTTCTGGATCTTGTGCAAGGTGCTCCTTATAACAATGTGAATGGATCGATATTATATATTAATAACCCTCCTTTTAGCATGAATGGTTATAAATATCGTTTAGTTAGTACCAATTGTAATCAGAACTTAGTTTCGGCAGAGGCAATACTTACAGTAAATGAGTTACCTTTAATTACTAACCAACCAACCAATCAATCTATTTGTGTAAGTGGAGATGCTAATTTCGATGTATCAACTTCAATTGGATCAGGAACAATTACCTATCAATGGCAATATAAAAATGCTAGTAATGTTTATGTGAATTTACCTAATACAGGGGTTTATGCAGGAGTAACAACTCCGAACCTTCAAATTACTGGAACAGATAACACATTAACCGAATTGTTTTTTACTGATGGTGCAGGAGTTCCTTATGCTCAATACAGATGTGTGGTTTCAGCAAACGGGTGCGATGTTAATACAATAACGCAGCAGCTTTATATTTATAGTTCCCCAACAATAACTACAGACCCTTCTGATCTTACAGTTTGCGGAGGTGGTAATTATAGAACCTTTAGTGTAGCAACAAATTATGGTAGTTCAGTACCGAGTTATCAATGGCAAGTAGATGACGGTTCTGGTTTTGCAGACATTACACCAAGTGCTTTATATACACAGGTAAATACAGCAACGCTTAAGCTGATAACACCAACTTCTGCTTTAACCGATAATTTATACCGTTGTGAAGTTGGAGGATGTGCTTCTCCTGTGTATTCTGCGGCTGCTCGTTTGGTAATAGACGACACACCAAGTATTTATCGTCAACCTACTACTGCTAGAGTTTGTGATGGTGTTGATACGTCATTTTCTGTTGGTGTAACAGGAACAAACTTGATTTATCAATGGCAAAGAAGACCATTAAGTGGTGGGGTATGGGCTAATTTAGTAGATAATGCTACCTATGTTGGGACAAATTCAGATTGGATGCAAGTAATTGCACCAACACAGAGTTTAAATGGAGATCGTTACAAGTGTGTTATTACTAGCGAAAATGGAGTGTGTGTTGTGCAAACAAATGAATACAGAATATATGTAGAAACACCACCTAGTATGACACAACAATATGTTTCTCGTAATATTTGCGAAGGACAAAACACTTCTTTTAGAGTGAATGTAGCAAATTGGAACAATACACTTTATACACGACAATGGCAGGTTAAACCTAAAGGAGCAATTATTTTTACCGATTTAGTAAATGGAACTGATTATTCAGGAGTGATGTATACAACCTTAAATGTTTTAGCTGCATCCTCGGCACTAGATAGTGCAAAGTATAGATGTGTAATTACTGGGTGTGTTAATGAAATTTATTCTCCTGAAGTAGATTTATATTTAAATATATTACCTGTTGTAACGCAAGATCCTCAACCAAAATCTGTTTGTGTAGGTTCTACAGTAACATTTTCAGCTTTTGCTACTGGAACAGATGTTACTTATCAATGGCAATATGACCAAGGAATAGGAAGTTGGATTAATGTCACAATCGCAGGAACTTCTAATTTTAATTATACACCTTTTAATTTTTCTATAACAAAAAATGGGTATAAGTATAGGTGTAAAATCAAATCAGCAAATCCTTGTACACAGATAGTTTATACTGCCGCAGCAGAGGTAAGTGTAATGGGGATTATTTATCAACCTGTAAGCATTTCTAGCACTTGTAAAGGGGATACTATATCGTTTTCAGTAAATGCATTAAATGCAACTAGTTACCAATGGTTAGAAAGTGGGAATCCAATTAGTAATGGAGGGGTGTATAGTGGCGTAACTACTGATTCGTTAGTGCTTTCAGGTGTAGATAATGCTCTTAATGGTAGTTCATATCAATGTGTAGTTACAGGAGTGTGCGGATCTATTACTTCTTCTTATGCTAATTTATCTACTGTACTTGGAGGTCCTAAGCCTATTATTAATGTAAATGGTGGAACAGATTTAAATCAGAATCCAAATATAACTTTATATGCAAATTATGGAGGCACTAACTACGAATGGTATTTAGATGGAGTTCTTGTTTCAGGATCTAGTAGTTCTTTGGCATTAACTCAACAGGGAGCTTACACGTTGGTTATCATTCAGAACGGTTGCCGTAGTGAAGAATCTGATCCTGTTATTATTACGGGTATAGAAAATTATGCTATCATTCAGAATTTAAAAATTTACCCTAATCCAGTAACATCACAATTAAATGTAGTTAGCACAACATCATTAAAAATTGAACGAGTAGAAATGTTGGATGTAACAGGTAAAGTTGTAAAAAATATAACTCAAAACTTTACTAAAATTGATGTTTCGAGCTTACAAAGAGGTGTTTATTTCGTGAAAATTTACACCGATAAAGGAGTTGGAAATCAACGAATTATTAAAGATTAAAAGAGTTTTGAAAAATGATTCAGATAATTGTCTGAATCACTTTTTTGCTAGTTCTTTATAAACTATTTAAAAGTTAATAAAATTAAGATTATGAAAAAAATAACAACAACAGCATTTATATTTCTATTAGGATTAGGGATGGTAACAGCACAAGAATCGCCAGTGGCAACTGGAGGTGATGCGACAGGAGGAGGAGGTTCTTCAAGTTACTCTGTAGGTCAAGTAGTTTATACTACTAATACAGGGAGTAATGGGTCTGTAGCTCTAGGAGTACAAAATCCTTATGAAATTTCTATTGTAACAGGGATAGAAGTAAAAACTATTCAATTAGAAATGGTGGTTTACCCAAACCCTACAACAGATTTTATTAAGTTAAAAGTTGAAAACCTTGAGGCCTCAGCTTTAAAATTTCAATTGTATGATGTGCAAGGTAAGGTGTTAATTAATAATCAAATTAATGATAACACCACTACCTTAAAAATGATCAACTACCCCAAAGGGATTTACTTTTTAAAAGTAGCAGATAACAATACGGTAATCAAAACATTTAAAATTATTAAGAATTAAAAGAGGAACTAGCCACGAGCCAAAAGTTACTAGTAACTTTTGGCTTATGTCTCTTGCCTTTTTACTAAAACAAAACAAGATGAAAAAGATAATAACAACAGTAGCAGCCTTTTTACTAGTAGCAACGATGTGGGCACAAGCCCCAGAGAAAATGAGCTACCAAGCGGTAATACGTGATGCAGGTAATGCATTGGTACAAACCCAAGGTGTGGGAATACAAATTACTATTTTAAAAGGAGGAGCTTCGGGAATTCCAGTATTTGTAGAAACACACAATGTAACTACCAATACGAATGGATTGGTAAGTTTAGAAATAGGAACAGGAGCTTTGGTAAGTGGAGATTTTTCTACTATTGATTGGGGAACTGATACTTATTTTATCCAAACAGAAACTGATCCTACCACAGCTGGAGGAACGAACTATACCATAACAGGCACAACACAATTAATGAGTGTTCCTTATGCCTTACATGCAAAAACTGCGGATAATTTTACAGGAACACTTACAGAAACAGATCCTGTTTATGGAGCATCTATCGCTAGTGGAATAACTGCTGCAGATACTACTAATTGGAACAATAATATTGATACGCAAATTGATTCTACAGGAATAAATACTTTAGGATATGTTGCAGGACCTCACACTATTGATACCGATACACAGCTAGATTCTACAGGAATTGCTGCACTAGGTTTTAATGCTGGCGGAATTACTACAGAAGTGGATGGTTCAGTAACCAATGAGATACAGATACTTTCAAAAAGTGGTAGTATGGTAAGTTTATCTAATGGTGGAGGAAATTTTATTGATGCAGTAGATGATGCAGATAATAGTCCTATAAATGAATTACAAACGCTATCAAGAACATTAAATACTGTTACCTTATCCAATACAGGAGGTTTTGTTTCTATAGACGATGCTGATGCTGACCCATTAAACGAGTTACAAGACATTTCATTAAGTGGTAGTGATTTAAGTTTAACAAATGGTTCAACAGTAGATTTATCTAGTGTAGGTTTTGATGGTGATTTTAATAACTTAACCAATGTACCTGCTAATTTAGATACAGATGCTACAGATGACTTTGATGGACAATACAGCAGTTTAAGTGGAGTACCAACCAACGTGAGTATTTTTACGAATGATGCAGGGTATATCACTTCATTTACAGAGCTTGACCCAATTTTTGGTGCATCTGCGGCAGCAAGTGTAACTAATACTTTAATGGCAAATTGGAGTACTGCTTATACTTGGGGAAACCATTCTACACAAGGGTATTTAACTTCTTTTACGGAAGTAGATGGTTCTGTAACCAATGAAATCCAAACCTTATCAATTAGTGGAAATAATTTAAGTATTTCTGGTACAGGTGGTAATACAATTGCTTTACCAACAAGCACCACTCCATGGACGATTAGTGGAAGTGATATTTATAGAGCAAGCGGTGATGTGGGAATAGGAACAACAACACCTTTAACTAAATTAGATGTTAATGGAGATGTTAGAGCGACTTCATTTAAAATAGGTACAAGTACTAATTTAGGACAACGAACTCAAATTACTCGAACAGGAACAGAGACCAATTTTAACTTTTCTACAGGAGGTTTTCATTTTAATCTAGACCCAACAGGAGGCGGAAATCTTTATGAAATGTTTCGAATAGAGAATAATGGATCTATTGTAATGGGGCACAATACGCCTTATCCAGTTTACATAGGAAAGATAGGAGAGTCTATACCGCAATTAATTGTTTCGGGTGACATACAAATTGATGCAGGACAAATTAGACAAGAGGCAGTACAAACACCAACTTATGCAGCTAATTGGAGTAATTATAATGTTGGTTATGAGGGGGTTACTTTTTATAAGGATAAGGAAGGAAGAGTACAAATGCAAGGGTTGGCAGCATACAATAATAATCTTACAAAACCACCAGATGGGAGTCTCTTGTTTACATTGCCTGTTGGCTATCGTCCTACTTCAGATTTGATATTTAATACTCCTTCAGGTAGTATTTATATATCATCAACAGGAACAGTAATTATTCGTAACAATATTATATATACATGGACATCTTTAAGTGGTATTTCTTTCAGAATTAATTAAAAAAATAACGCAATAAAACGAAGTGAAGCATCTAACTATAAAAAACAGATTCATCACTTCATTTTATAAAGCAAACAAGTTTGCAATAAAATAACGTTCTGAATGACAAAATAAAAAGTATAACAAACTAGAGAAGAACTGTCAGTTCGAGTGTTCCGAAGAATGAGGATGTATCGAGAACAAGGTTCTTCAAATAAAAAACAATTAAAAACTAAAAACAATGAAAAAGAGATTAAGAATTTTAACAGCAGCATTATTTGTTACAAGTGTATTATTTACGGGATGTAGTAAGGAGGAGGATACTGTTTATGTTGATAGCGACAATGAAGAGAATCGCATAGAACCCAATGTTTTAACAGCTCCGGCATTTACTGTTACCATTAGTGAAAATCCTACACTTGGACAAGTGCTAGGGCAATTACAGGCAACAGGAGAAGGAGGATCGGTAATGTATTCTAACTCTCCTTTCGTAGCAGCGAATGGAGTAGCAGTATCTAGTACAGGGCAATTGACAGTAAGTGATGTATCTTTTTTCGACTTTGAAATAAACACAGTAATTACAACAAAAGCTCAAGTAACTATAGATGGACAAGGTTCTACTGAAACACAATTGGATATTACTATAAATATAACAGATGTTGTAGAACTTAATGTTCAGCAACGACTAGCAGGAGGTGAAACACCTTCTCAAATATATAATAGTGATAATACACTGTTAGACTCTTTATATGGTAAAACATATGTTGGAGGGTTTATTTTTTATTTTGATAATACAGATGGTTCAGGTTTAGTTTCAGCTCCAAACGATCAAAGTATTAGTTTAGTTTGGGATCCAAATTCTACGGGTTTAGTGGCAACTACAGCAACATCTACGGCTATTGGCGATGGTGCGCAAAATACTTTTATAATTGCTACAAGCATTGGTGCAGGTAGTTATGCAGCAAGGTTGTGTAGCGATTTAGTTCTATTCAGCTATACGGGTTGGTTTATGCCAACGTTAGATGAATTAGAGCAAATGTATGGTAAATTACATGCCAATGGGATTGGAAATTTTCAAAATGCTAAATATTGGTCGTCAAGTGAATTGGATGCAAATGGTGCTTGGTACAGAGATTTTTCTGTTTCTTCTGGGCAAACTGCTGCTACAGGAACTAAAACAATTCCTTACGCTGTTAGAGCAATAAGAGCATTTTAAAATAAAATCAACTTATTAAAACCTCCTAACAAATATGCTAGGAGGTTTTAGTGGTAAAAGAAAGAAATGGAAAAAAATATTTTTCTAATAATTGTTGTAAGCTTATTGTACGCTTGCTCCTCTTCGTCTGATAAAAAAGATGAAGGTCAACTTGCTGTGCAGGAAAAGAATACTGTTGAAGAGTTCGGGGATTTTGATATACTGGAGGAAGAAGAATTAGATGCTTATCAACGAGCGGTAAAGCAATACGAGAAAAGTGATGTTTTTCCAAAAGAAGTAATACTCGAAAATAAAGGAGATTTAAAGATGAAAGAATCTTTACGTTTTGATGCGATTTTAAAGATGAGTACAAATTGGTTTTTGTGTAGTTATTTTTTTGAGGAAGGAGAAATAGAAGATACGTACTATTTTACATTCGATTACAGCGGAAAGCAGTTAGATGTTAAACGTGTAAAAGCAATTGCAGAGGATAGAGAAGGCCATGTTTTATTTTCGACAGATAGTACTTTTGTTGTCAATCAAACTATAAATAAAGTTAAATTGGATGATAATGATGAATTGATTGTGTTGTCATCTAAAAAAACAATAACAAATTATGGCATTACCAATGCAGGAGGATTTTTTGAGGAATTGACGAATTATCAAAAAGCAAGAGAAAATCACCTTCAGAAAGAAATTTTACCTCAAGCAATTGTTTTAAAAAGTAAGGATGTTGATCGATTAGAAGATGTTAACTTTTACTCAATAATTAAAACGTTTCAAAACTTTTTTGTGTTAGAATATCAAACTTTTGCTACAGAAGTAGAAAACACATTTTATTTAACTTTTGATTATGATGGTAATCAGTTAGATGCACATTTAGTAAATACTATTGCAATAGATTTGGATGGAGAAATAGTTTTTACATCGGGTAGTACTTTTCAAGTAAATCAAACAATAAAAAATATAGAATGGGATGAGGCTGATGTTGTTGAAGTAGGAGAACCAAAAATGGATACCATTTATTATTTATTAACGACTAAAGGGAATATTTTACTTTTATTAAATGATACCTTATAAATTAGTATGAACAGCATTAAAAGAAATAAAATAGCACCTCATAATCTAAAAAGGATAGAAGCTTTTAGATTGTCTAAAAAGAATAGGTTAAAAATTAATGTAATCCATTTTTTTGCAATAATAGCGGGAGCAATAATTGCTATTGTCCTGCTTCAAGAAACAGAGAGTAAGGTTTTACCTCCGGTTACTTTTTTATTTTTAGCGAGCAATTTCTTTTATACGGTGTATATTTATTTTAGTATTCATAAAAAGTATGAAAGTCATTTTAACGAAAAGGTGTTGGATACTATTATTCCTCAACAGTTACCCGGAGTAGATTTTTTGCCTCATGTTAGTACGGATGATGTTGCTGAGTTATGGAAAAAAAGCCAACCATTTCGGCCTTCAACTATTGGCTATATATCTACTGTTGGTGCCAATAAAAAATCGGTAGGTTATCGTGGGGTATATCAAGGTTTAGATTTTGAACTATATGATGTTAAAATTCAAAAAAACCACACGCAAGTTATAGGAGAATCAAATAGAAAGGTGAGTAATACCGAAACACAATTTGTAGGTTTTTTAATGCGTGTAAAGAGAACTGAAAGAATTGAAACACCTGTTTACATTAGTTATAAAAATGATACGCTTAATAATCCAATAGCAGATGTAATAGATGGTTTAATTTATAAAAACCACCAAACATTAACTCCTCCACCAAAAGTAAGTTTAGGTATAACTGCTTTTGAAGAGCAGCTAACTGTTTATAGTGACGATAAAGAAGTTGCTAAAAAATTATTGACGGAAACCATTGCCGCAGAAATTTTAAAATCTTACAATTCGGTTAAATCCATAAGGTATACTATTTCTTTTGTAGATGATCAGGTTTACCTTATTATGGATTACCAATTTGGTTTGTTTACTGCCGAAATAGGAAAAAGTGTAAACGATACCGAAACAATAAATGAAATTTTCAAACCACTGTTAGAGAAAATAAATTTTTTAAAAATATTAAGTTAAAACTATAGATGATGAAAAAAATAAAAATAATTGTAGCAATGGTATTAATTGCCTTTTCTGTTTCAGCGGTTCAGGCACAAAGCCTTAAAAAATCGACTGTTAGAACTAAAAGTAAAACTCAAATGGCACCTAAAACTATAGGTTCAGAAGGTAAAATTGATGTAAAATTTCAATTATTAGGAGAATGGAAATTTCATGAAATTACGCTTAGAGCATCAAAAGATGGCTATTTGCCGCATATAGCAGCACAAGAAACAAATATTATAAAATTATTGATTGCTAATTATACTTTTAATAAAGATGGAAGTATTACTTTAGATTTGAAATATATTGAAAAACAAGGAGTTAAAGAGGCAAGCTGGAAGTTAGGTGAAGATGGAAAATTAACGATTACTTATTTTTGGACTGCGGAGAAAATGAAAGAAAATAGTATTCCAGCAAACGAAAATAGTGTAGAACTAGCTTATAAATTGAGTATAACACCTAATAAAGAACTTACACTAAATATGCACGATATGTTTATCGTAAATTTAATTAGAAAAACTAAAAAATAAGAACTATGAACATTTCGACTACACTCAATACGAGTAAAATATTTTTAAGCATTTTAGCAATAGTAATTACGATAAGTAGTTTTGCTCAAAACACCAAAAGACCGGGTTATATAGCTAAATCTTCTACGTATAAATTTAAAGAAGATAAAGTAGGTATTCCTATGAAGGGGTACTACATCGAAAGAAATGGAGATGAAGTTGAAGCAATTATTGCTTACAATAAACCCGAATTTTTTGTTGGAGATTTTGCTGCAGGTGCAAGTTTGTATATCTGTAAATCATTAACAGGAAAACCTGTAGGCCTATTTGATCCTGATGATGCTAACCATAAAGAGTATATTAATAAAGATGATATTAAAGCGTTTTTTATTGATGGACATTTGTATGCTAATATCCGAAACATAGGATGGAGAATTGTGTTGAGTGAAGGAGCTATTCATAATTTTATTCAAGTTGTAAAGATGAAACAAGGTGATAAAAATTATTATGTTCACTTTAAAAGAAAACAATGGTTTAAAGATGAACCTTTTGGATCGGCATTAGCGCCAATATCTACTAAAAATCATTTAGTAATGATTGAGGCATTACCTCCAACAGCTGGAGCTGGATCACTAGCTAAATTTAAAAAAATAGTAACTGATTATAAGTCAAATCTTATTTCTTTAAATGAAGCAGAGGTTAGGTATAACATTTGTTTTGATAACAATAGCGAGATGCTAATCAATTATATTTTAGGCGCAGATGGTCTAACCCAAAAAGTTGGAGATGCAGCAGCAGCTGAACAAGCAGTAAAAGATAAAGCAGTAGCTGATAGGAAGAAGCATGATGATGAAATGAAAGCTCAACAATTGGCTGGACAAAATGCAACACAAGCACCCAAGCAAGATTATTATGGAGGTAGAGTAGCAACTGTGAGTGCGGCTTTAGCTTCTGCAAAACCAGAGGTAAAAGTAAAGAAGCAAAAATTTAAGGCTCGTATTGATAGAGTTAAAGCAGATGGTAATAAAGTTGCAGTAGTGGTTCTATGTTCAAATATTGGTGTAAACCCACAATCACATACTATTTTTTCCAATCAAAAGAAACAATTTGTTAGAGGTACTTATAAACCAATAGAAGGTATTAACGAATTGGGCTTAAAAACAGTTCAAGATTTTAATAAAGGTTTTGATACCGATGTTTTTGAACTAGTAGATATAAAAGATATACCTGTTAAAGATAATGGTAAAGGTGGTAAAATGGATGATTGGTGGGTAACAAAATATAAAGTAATAATCACTTTAAAATATACGCCATATTACATTGCTTATGTCCAAACTACAGGCGATTCAGCTAATGTAAAAAAAGAGTTTAAAGGGCAAATGTTTGTAAAATCAATGTGTTTTGTAGAGGCTGCCGAAGATGGTGAAAAGAAGCTGAAAGGTGCTGGTAAAGCTCCTAAAATTGCAAGTTATAGTACTGATCCTTATATGGCAGACCCATCAACAAAAGTATATATTATTCAAGATTTAAAAGCTTTGGTAAACCCTGCATCTGATGACGGTATTGTGAACCACTTAATAAATGGGCAAGATGCTTATAATGCAAAGTTTATTAAAAAATATAACAAGTAAGTGTTAATTAAAAATTTGGATAGTATTCATCAAAACAATATCATTGTATTGAAAAAACTTATTTAAAACAAGATGGAAAAAGTAAAATTAATTTTAAGCTTAGCTGTAATTACAGCATCAATTATTGGATGTTCTTCTTCTAAGCCATTAGCTAGAGAAGTAAAAGCAAGTATTAATAAAGATTTTGTAATAACAAAGTCGGTAAGTGGTATTGAAAATTTTACAGGAAAAAGTACAGATCAAACCTATCATGATAGAGTGGTGGAAAGTTTAACAAGCGGAATGACTGGAAAAGGAATTACTGTAACAAATGATAGTCCTGAGTATAAAATTACAATTGAAGAGGTTAGCATTGTAGAAACATCTATTTTAGAAACCATAAATGATACATTAGCCAAAAATAATGGAAGTGTTTTTAAATTGTCTAGTGTAAAAGTAATAGTAAGTGGTTATGTTACAGCTGCTACAGGCGTAGGGAAATCTTACCCCTTTTCAGAATCAAAAGAAAAGAACGAAAGCACAACCAAAAATAGAGGCGCAATGCAACATTATAAAGGAGAGAATATGCATTCTGATGAGTATCGTGAAAAAAAGTTAAGCGATTATGAAGTGCTTAAAATGATTGGATCCTGTGCTTATAATGGAGGTAAAAGAGCTGCTAAAAATATCATTAAAGATGTTGGAACCTTATAAATACTTCTAGTACTAAATAAAAGGAAAAGCTTGTTCAGAACTGAATAAGCTTTTTTTTATGATATTTTATATATATTAATAGGTTTGGCTTTCCCTTTTAATGCAATAGATTCTATTTTTTCGCCTTCATTATCTTCCATCTTAAGTTTGATGAATAAATCTTCAGAAATTAAGAGTTCAGCATTGTATTTTGTAGTCATACCTTCAATTCGTGCAGTAGTATTCATAACATCTCCACTGTAATCTTTTTGCCTTTTTACACTTCCTAAATAAGCAGATATTACAGAGCCATGGTGAGCTGCTGCGCTAAATCTTGGTAGTAAATTGTATTTAGATTGAAAATAATCTTGATGTTCTAGTAAAACGTTTTTAAAATCATAAAATAAATTAATACAGTTCTTAGAGTTTTTTCCTGAACTATAATTCCATGTTAAAATAGCTTCATCTCCAACATATTTTACAATTTCGGCTTTATGAGAAATAGAAACAGTTCCTAATAAAGTGTAGCAATCATTAAGTAATTCAAAAAATTTAATATCGCCAATTTCTTCTGCAATGGTAGTAGAGTCTTTTAAATCTAAAAACATAAAAATTCGACCTTCTTTTACAGGGCCTTTAAAGTTTCCTTTAACATACTCGAGTAAGAAATTATCACCTAAGATTAAATTTATTTCGTTAAAAATGGTAATGAAAAAAGCTAACAGAAAAATATCAACGATCACCGCATTCTTAAATAAATCAATAAAATTTCTTCGAATAGAACCTTCTCCTATCATAAGATCTTCTGGGTCATTACTATTTTTAATAAGAGCGATAATAATAAGTATGATGAATACAAAGATGGGTACTATAATAATTTTTAATCCTGTTCTGTAATTGTATTTTAATCTAGATAGCCGACTATATCTAAGGAGATCATCAAATATTCCAAGCAGTATTCCAAAGAAAATACCAAAATAAATAGGGAACAGGATATCATCTATTTCATTAAGTTGATATCTATACCTAATATTTACAATAACCATAGTAATAATAAAGCTGAGTAAGCTATATATTAAAACACGCTTAATTCGATAAATGTAATGAGCGTTTCCGGAAATATCCATTTTGGGCTTTTTGATGTAAAATAAAACAGAGAACTCTTTTAGAGTTCTCTGTTTAAATTTAGTGTATTAACAATATTCGTTAAAAGCTTCTGCTAAGTTTTCAGCAATCATTTCTGCTGGTCTTCCTTCAATGTGATGTCTTTCAATAAAGTGAACCAATTTTCCATCTTTAAATAATCCCATACTAGGAGATGATGGAGGATAAGGCAACATGTATTTTCTTGCTTGTGCAACAGCATCGCCATCAACACCTGCAAAAACAGTTGTTATTCTAGTTGGTTTTTTCTCATTAGTAACAGAGATTCTAGCTGCTGGTCTTGCATTTGCTGCAGCACAACCACAAACAGAGTTGATAACTACTAAAGTAGTTCCCTCTCCTGTTATTGCATTGTCAACTTGTTCTGCTGTTGTTAAATCTTCAAAACCCGCAGAAGTTAACTCTTCTTTCATTGGGGCAACTAATTCTGGTGGATACATATTTTATAATTTTTAAGTTAAATTTAAAGTTCAAAATTACGAATTATACTCATCTTCACATTATTGCAATTATACATTTTCACATTAATTTACCACTCACCGAAAAATGACTACCATTTACCTAAAAAGTATTTAGAAAGTAATACTAATCGTATACTTTTGAATTATAATTTTTTAAAACAGAAAAGCTATGGAATCAATTCAAAATCAAAAAGAGAATAAACAAAAGTGGAAAAAATCAATGCAAAAAAGTAATAAGCGATCTTTTGTAGGGGTGATATTTATAATTGTTGGTACAGTATTAATTGCCAGTAAAATGGGGCTAATGCCTGATAATATACGCCATATTGTTATTTCTTGGCCAATGTTATTAATTGGTATTGGAGGGTTAAATATTTTTGCGAATAAAAATTACAGTTCTGGATTAATATTAATGGCGATAGGTACATTTTTTATGCTACCAAAAATTGTTGATATCCCTTTTGAGATGAGGGAAATGTTTTGGCCTGCAATATTTGTGGTAATAGGAGTGCTAATGATTTTTGTTAAAAACAGACATCGTCCTTTAGGGGCTAATGAAAATAGTGATAACTATATTGATTTGTTAAACTTTTTTGGAGGTGGTAAACGCAAAATAACTTCGGCTAATTTTTCGGGAGGAAAAATAACATCAATATTTGGTGGGGGTGAGTTAGATTTAACTGCTGCTGATATTCAAGAGGGGCAACCAACAGTTGATGTGTTTACCTTATTTGGAGGTACTAAATTACTAGTTCCAGCAGATTGGGATGTTCAAGTAGATGTGATTTCAATATTTGGAGGGTTTGATGATAAAAGAGGTGCTGTTAGAGTGCCAGAGAATGGGAATCAAAGAGTGTTAAAAATAAAAGGAATGGCGATATTTGGTGGAGGAGAGGTTAAAAGTTATTAGGAAAAACCCTTTAAATTTTATCAAGTAAAAAAGTTCTTTTACCTTTAAACTTTTCTCTTTACAAGCTAAACAAAATGTTTAACCCAATAACATCTAATAAAAAATATTTACTCAATTATGCAGTTGTATGGGCCTTAATTATTGGGGCTCATTTTGCTATTTTACATTGGTATTATTATATCTCAATTCCTATTGCAGCTGCAGATAGTTTGTTGTTTAATGTCTTTTTTGCTTTTTTAGGAATCAGTTTGTGGTATTCTGTTCGTTACAATAAAGTATCGTCAAATTTTATTTCTTTGATAAGTAGTCATGTCGTTTCTGCGTTATTAATTGTTGGGTTTTGGTTAATTACTGCTTATCTAATTTTAAAATATGCTATTGATGATACCTTGTATATTTCTTTTTTAGACAGTTCTTTTCCTTGGCGGATTGTAAGCGGAATTTTTTATTACTCTGCTTTTGTTTTAGTGTATTATGTGATTGCTTATTATCAAGATGTACAAGAAAAAATTAAAGAAGAAGCACATCTAAAATCATTAATTAATGAGATTAAATTAAGTGCATTAAAAAGCCAGATTAACCCTCATTTCTTATTTAATAGTTTAAACTCTATAAGCTCGCTAACGATTACAAGTCCACAAAAAGCACAAGAAATGATAATTAAACTTTCTGAATACTTGCGCTATTCATTAAGCAATAAAGAAGAACAGGTTACAACATTAGCTACAGAACTTTCGAATATAAAATTGTATTTAGAGATAGAAAAAATCAGGTTTGGAGATCGCTTAAGTTTTAAATTGAGTTGTGATGAGGAGGTTTTAAAAGCAACAATTCCGGCAATGATTTTACAACCTTTATTTGAAAATGCAATTAAACACGGTGTTTATGAAAGTGTTGAAACTGTAAATATAAATTTAACCTGTATTTTAATGGATAAAGAATTATCAATAACATTAAAAAATGATTGCGATGATAATGCTAAAAAGACGAAAGGAGAAGGTATTGGTTTAAAAAACACGAAAGCAAGGTTGTTTTTGATTTTTAAAAAAAATGATTTAATGCTAATTAATAAATCGACTAACAGCTTTGAGATACTATTAAAAATACCACAAAATGGATAAGTATAATGCTATAATAATTGAAGATGAAAAATTAGCTAGAGATTTAGTTAAGAATTACTTATTAGATATTGTTAATGTCGAATTGATAGGTGAATTTTCTGATGGTTTTTCTGGGTTAAAAGCCATTAATGAATTAAAGCCTGATATTGTTTTTTTAGATGTTCAGATGCCTAAATTAACAGGTCTTGAGTTGTTAGAGTTGCTTGATAACCCTCCGGTAATAATATTTACTACAGCTTATGATGAATTTGCTGTTAAAGCATTTGAGTTGAATGCGATAGATTATTTGTTAAAGCCTTTTTCTAAAGAACGATTTAATACCGCAGTACAAAAATCAATTAACAATTTAGGGAGTAGTGCATCATCTCTTCTTAATTTAAAAAATCAAGTTAACACACAAAAAGGAGTAGATAAGATTGTTGTAAAATCAAATAATAACATCCAAGTAATTATGCTTAATGATGTAAACTATATTGAATCTGAAGATGATTATGTGATGATTCACACATTAACTGGGAAATACCTCAAGCATCAAACAATGAAGTTCTATGAAGAGAATTTAAATGCATCTCAGTTCATCAGAATTCATCGTTCATATATTGTTAATGTTTCGCAAATAAATAAAATAGAGAAGTTTGGAAAAGATACCTATCAGGTGGTTTTAAAAAATGATATAAATTTAAAGGTAAGTCGTTCTCGTTATCAGGGGTTGAAAACACAACTTGGAATTTAAAGTATTTTACATAAAAGAGGGCTTAATATTAATATTAAGCCCTCTTTTGTGTTGTAATTAAGTGTTATCGTTTTATAATTTTAAACGATTTTAAATCATTGTCAGTTTTTACTTGTAAAAAGTACATTCCTTTAAGGATGTTGCTTAAGTCTATCGTTAAGCTTTCGGATTGTAATTTTGAATTGTGATAAACTACTTTTCCTGTAACATCAATTAAAGAAACTTCCTTAACCGATTTTAATCCATTTACATTTAAGATGTTGTTTGCTGGATTTGGGTAAATGTTTAAAGCATCTAAATCTATACCGTCAGCAATACCTGTACAAACATTAACGGTAACAGTAATTTGGTCTGTATTAGAACAGTTGTTAGCATCTGTTCCTGTAACAGTGTATGTGTCGGTATTTGTTGGGTTAAAAGCTACTCCATCAGTAATCGAATTATTCCAAGTATAGCTTGTTGCATTCCCGCTACCGGTTAATGTTACAGGGTCTCCATCACAAATAGTTACAGAACTTGCGTTTGCAGTAACATTTGGTAACATATTAACAGCAATAGTCATTGTTGCATTATTAGCACATTGACCTGCGGTTGGTGTAAAGGTGTACATTGTTGTTGCAGTGTTGTTAATTGCTGGCGACCACGAACCGTTAATTCCGTTATTAGATGCTGAAGGAAGCGCATTTAATGTTTCTCCACTACAAATTGGAGCTACAGCATTAAATGTTGGTGTTGTTGGTGGGTTAACAGTTATAGTCATTGTTGCATTATTAGCACACTGACCTGCGGTTGGTGTAAACGTATACATTGTTGTTGCAGTGTTGTTAATTGCTGGCGACCATGAACCGTTAATTCCATTATTAGATGAAGTAGGAAGCGCGTTTAATGTTTCTCCACTACAAATTGGAGCTACAGCACTGAATGTTGGTGTTGTAGGCGCATTAACTGTAACAGTCAATGTAGCATCATTACTACAGAAACTAGTTGATGTAAATGTATAAAGTGTAGTGTTCATATTATCCATACTTGGAGACCATGTACCGCTTATTCCATTGTTAGACGTTGTTGGAAGTGGAGATAAAGAACTTCCAGCACAAATAGGTGCAACACTTGTGAAAGTTGGAGTGGTTGGTGTGCTAACACTAACATAATCTGACATATATAAAGAATCTTGTCCAAATGCATTGGTAACAACTAGTGCAAAGCTATGTAGTCCTGCATTATTGTAACATATATTTGTTGGGTTTTGCTGTGTTGATGTTGTTGTCGCAGCTCCAAAGAAATACCATTTCCAACTAGTTGGTGCGCTTGTGCTCAAATCGTTATAGCTCATGCAGTCGTTTAAGCATAACGTACTATTTGATGAGCTAAAGTTTGCAACTGGTGCAACACCACATGTACTAACAACAACTGTTATTTGATCTGTATTTGTACAATTGTTAGCATCTGTTCCTGTAACAGTATAAGTGTTTGATGATGTTGGATTAAAAGCTAACCCATCTGTTACCGAATTATTCCAAGAATAGTTAGTTGCTCCACTACCTGTTAAGGTAACAGGGTCTCCTGTACATATACTTGTAGATGTTGCATTTGCAACAACATTGGGTAATGCATTTATAGTTATAGTTGTGCTGCTATTCGCGATACAATTTGGACCAGGGGTAAAATAACTAACGGTATAAGATCCTGGTGTACTTGTGCTTATGTCAATTGTTCCTGTAGATACATTTATTGTAAGCCCAGCTGGTAAGCTCGAGAAATTTCCTCCTGCTGTTCCAGTAATAGTTGGTGTTGGGTCTGATACATCTGCACAATAATTTGTTGTAGCATAAGAGAAGGTTGCTGTTTGTGTTGCGTTTACAGTTATGGCAATACTGTCAACTGCTTGTGCTTGACAAGCTCCATCCACAACTAGATAGGCCATATAGCTACCTGCTGTATTATAAGTTACAGTCTGAGTTACTGTTGCTGAGCTGCTTGGTGTTCCGCTTGGAAATATCCAATTATAACCTGTAGCATTAACAGAGCTTGAAGCATCAAAATTAATTGTACCACCTTCACAAATTGTTGTGTTGTTTGCTGTAGGGCTAGCTGTTGGTGCTGCATCAGTCATGTAAGGGGACATAAATTGCGAAATGTCAATTCCATAAGTGGTATTTACTGTTTCCCATGATGAATTAGGTAATTGGTTCCATGCAGTACCAGGGTTTACATCTCCAATGGTGTTAGAGACAATCCCTAATGAATCTCCTACACCAAACCCATTCATGGTAATTCCAAAATAAAAGTCATTTGTGCCTACATTAATAGGAGAGTTATATAGTATTTCTATTAACCCATTTTCATATCCATTAGGCGTACTGTTAAGTGAAGTTAATGGTATTGTAGTTGTTCCAAGGATTGCTCCAGGAGATCCTCCAGCACCTGTCGCATCCCAAACGTTAAAATCAACTGTAGCTCCATTTCCAGCATCATTAGCTGAGTAAATATAATAAATACCACCAGTAACATCGGTGTAGGGAGCATGTGCAGCTGCAGAAAAATATTCTGCCTTAGAAATATGTTGCTCTGTTGCATTCCAGCCAAAGGCCCAATCTCCAGCTATTTCATAAATTGTTAAAGTACCTGGAGGAGAGAAGTTTAATGTATCACAACCAGTAGAAGGAACAACGGTAACATAAGCAGTAGAGGTCATATTACAACTTCCAAATGCATTTGTTGCTGTTAGTGTAACATCAAAAGGACTACCCGTTCCTGAAGAATAAGAAACTGTTGGGTTTTGAGCTGTAGATGTTGCTGGTGTTCCTCCTGGAAAACTCCAACTCCATGACGTTGCTCCTGCAGCAGTAGAAGAATAAGTAACACTGTTTCCTTCAATTACAGTTGTAAAATCGCTTGTAAAACTACAAATAGGTGCAGCATTAGGGTTAGATACGTTTGATGTTAATAATTCAACTCTATTAGGACTATTTGCTAGTACTGTTTGGAATCTTGCAATTTGATCAGCAGTAAACATATTCATACAATTGTCATTGGTATAGTCCATAAAGTTGTTGTGTTGATCTCCGTTTGCTCCATTACCACAAGTTACACTAGGAAATCCCGGGCATCCACCATTACTTGTTTGTTGTGTAGGGGTATCGTTACAAAAATCATTTCCACAATTTGCATCTCCCCAAATGTGTCGTAAACCTAAGAAATGTCCAACTTCGTGTGTAGCTGTTCTTCCTAAATTATATGGAGAAGAAACTGCTCCAACTCTTCCAAAAAAGTTATAACCAATAACAACACCATCGGTATTGGATGCACCACCTGATCCGGGCATTCCGCCTAATCCTGAAGATGAAGGGAATTGGGCATAACCTAATATCCCACCGTTTATTTCAATTACCCATAGGTTAAAATATTTTGTAGGGTCCCAACTTGTTGCAGGTTTAATAATGTTTTCAATGTCTGATCCTTGTGCTGTGTATGGCGGAGAACCTAAACCAGAAAGTGTGCTGTATAATACCCTGTGTATTCCTGGTTCTGTAAGTGTGTTACCTGAAGGATCGATTAAAGCTTTAGAAAATTCAATTCTAGAATCTCCAGCAACACTTTGAAATGCAACTGCAACAGCAGATGTTGTATCGGGGTTACTTCTTCTAAAATCTTCATTTAAAACATCAAACTGTGAGTTTATTTGTGCTTGACTAATATTGTTGACTCCACCATCATGAATAACGTGCACTATAGTAGGGATGTTGTAATTTGCAGGGCCACTTCCTTTCATCAATAGACGTTTTTGTTGTATCCATACCTCAAAATCATTCACAGTTTCCATTTGAGGATATTTGGCGCGTAACCTAGCTTCGTTTTCTACAGTATAACAAGTTCTAGTTGGCGGGGGAGTAGGTAAAGTGTATGATGGTTGATGTTGAGAAACTTGTGGGTTGATACTCGTTCTTACAGGTTGGTTAATATTGTTGCTTGGTATAATGTTTTGAGCATTAAAAGCAAGTGAAGAAGCAATTAATGCTAAAGAAAGAAATGTTTTTTTCATGGGAATAGGTGGTTTGGTTGTTAGTAGTTTAATTGTTTTTTTTGCTTAATCAATATATTGTTTTGATTAAATCATGTTAAAGATAATGTTTATATTTTTTTATCCAAAAAAAAGGAGGAATAGTTATTAAACAAAAAAAGAGGTTGCCTAAAAAGACAACCTCAAATTTATTTATACTATAAGTAGATATTATTCTGCTAACAGAATGATTTGATTGTTATTAACTTCGATAACATTCAACAAAAAACATACAAAATTCAACACAACAAAGATGTACTTCAAATAGTAATTAATAATACGTTAATCTTGTAGAGAGAAATTATTTTTTTTACTGACCCTTAATTTTGTGAAACTATTTAGACTCATATTCTTAATTATATTTTTTGGTGGATCTTTATGTGCTCAGAATAACGAATGGAAACCTATTCCTCTCGGTGACTCATTACATACTGCTGTTTCTCATGATCGTGCAATTTGGTCAGAAATAGGTAAACCCACTTCTTCTTTGTTTAAATCATCGCTGATTTGCTTAGATCAAAAGCCCAAGTTTTTAAATAAGATAAAGCCTGAAGTTTTACCAAAAGCGGAGTTTGAGCAAATCCCATTAACGCTTACTGAGCAAATTCCATGTGATGGAGATTTTTTATTTAAAGATAATTCAACATCAAAAATCAAGTATTTAGATAAAGCGCATGGCTTTTTTTTAAAAAGTGTTTATGCGCTTGCAGAGGATAAAAAAGGGAATATTTATTTTGGATCTGAAAGCGGTGGGCTAGGAAAATTTAATGGTGATTTTATTCAGTTATTAGAGGGAGATTCTACTTTTTCATTAAAGGAAGTTACTTTTCTTTTTTACGATTCTAAAGAAAGACTTTGGGTTGGAACAAAAAATAAGGTTGGATTTATTAGAGGTAATAAATTACATCGTTTTAAACTTAAAAAAGATATACATGTAAAAGGGGTTGATGAAGATTATAAAGGTAATGTTTGGATTAATACAGTAGGAGATGGTGTTTTTTGTATTGGAAAATCAGAGGTATTGCATTATTTGAAAGGATTACCTACTGAAGAGGTTCGTAGTGTTGCAGTACAAAAAGATGGGAAAATATGGTTTGCATTAAAGGATAAAGCAATAGCTTTTTTGAAAAATGATTCCCTTTTTGGTTACCCTGTTAATAGCCATGGTTCTGCAACAAACTTTTATATCGATGATGATAAGTTCTGGATATCTACTTTCTATGGCCATTTTTTACAAATTAGAAATGATTCTATCTTTAAACTAAAATATGATGATTATGCTGGCGTTAGAACCACATATTCCTGTTTTCGAAACCACTTAGGTTTGTGGTTTTCAGTGTATGGAAGCGGTGTTTATCTACTAGATGATAATGGCTTCGTTAGAAATTTTTCTGAAGAAAATGGCTTGTCAGATAATCATATTGTACCTATTATCCCTGATCAATTTGGTAATGTTTGGGCAGGCGGTCTTTTTAAAGGGATTTCGAGAATTGAAGAAACAGGATTTTACAAATTAAATAATAAAGCCATAATAGGGCGGTGTTCTGAGATAGAAGAGTATAATGGGGATGTGTGGTATTTTTTTAATGGTGGAGCAACAACTAAAGAATCAAAAGGAATTTATTGGAGCGTGTCTAATGCTGGGGAGAATGGTATGCCTATCCAGAGACATTTTACTGATGGGGTTCCTGTTGGGCCTAATGAAGCATGGTTAGGAACTTGGAGCAAAGGTATTGGACATCTTAAAGATGATGAGTTTACTTATTACATGCCCGATAAGGAAGATACTTACGATCAGCTTACATTTCATGTTCAAATCGATGACCTTCAAAATGTGTTTAGTACTACGTATACAAATAGATTATATATTTTAAGAGGTAATCAAATTTATGATCTTAGTAATACTTTTTTTTCTGAAGAATTAAAATTTTATAATACTTATAAATTGAGTTCAGGGTTAATTTATGTTTTGTGTAATAAAGGAGTGTTGGTCTTTAAAAATGGGTACTATAAGTTTCTTAATAAAGAGTTGACTGTTCAGAATAAAAACATTCAACTGTTAAAAGAGGTGGGCTCTTCACTTTTTTTGTTTGGTAAAAACGGTATTCAAGAACTTAATGGTGATGGAGAATTGATCAAGTTTTATCGTGTAAACCAATTAAAAAATAAAGTTTTAAGGTCGGTTGGAACTATTGATGAACGTGTGTTTATGGTTTGTACAGATAAAGGAGTTCTAGAAATTGATATTTCTACAGAAAATGTTTTTGTAAAATTATATGATAGCAAATATGGACTTGCTATTCCGGGTTTTGAATATGTGAAAAACGTAAAAGGAAGATTAATAATTTCAGGTACATCGGGGATGTATGAATATAACGCTAAATTTGGGGAAAGGCCTAAAAAACCACCGCTATTAGAATTAGCTAGTTTACAGCTAAATAATAAGATAATTGAATTGAATCAATTTTTTGCTGTTGATCAAGAAAGTAGTTTAGAATTTGTTTTTAGTGCTATCAGTTGGGGAACACCCAATCAGTTATCCTATCAATTGATTAAAAATAATTCTAAAAATAAAAAATGGCGTAAAAATAAATCTCGAAATATAAAGCTAGAAGGGTTGACTTTTGGGAAGTATAAATTGTTGGTAAAAGCTATTAATCAAGATGGAGAAAGCAAAGTTTTTTCAAGCTCTTTTCACGTGAAAAAAGACTGGTATCAAATGCTGTGGTTTAAGTTTTTTGTAGGCTTTTTAGCCATTTTACTAGTGGTTGTATTAATTTATATTAAAAATAAAAGAGCGTTAAGAATTCAAAAAAAGCTAGAGCTACAAGTGTCACAAAAAACAATTGAACTTAACCTCGAAAAAGAAGAATTAGCAAAACAATTGGATGATAATAAGATCTTATTAAAAGAGGTGCACCACAGAGTAAAAAATAACATGCAATTGGTTTCGAGTGTGCTCGAATTGCAATCGGAATTTACTACAGATGAATTTGCCAAGCAGGTGCTAAATGAAGGGAATGATAGAATAAAAGCGTTAGCTTTTGCGCATCAAAAACTGTATCAAAATGAAGACTATGAAAACATTGAATTGAAAGATTATTTTAATCAAATAATACACCATTTATTACTAAAAACTGCTTGTGAAGCTATTGTTGAAATTCCTACTGATTTTTTAATTAATATAGAAAGAGGTCAAGTGTTAGGTTTTATAGTGAATGAATTAGTGGTTAATTCTTTAAAGTATGCGTGGAAAAATAGTTATGGAGAAAAAAATATTTTCTTATCGATTAAACTGAAGGAAAATGCACTCGAGTTTCTTTATAAAGATAATGGGGCAGGATTTCCGAAAGAGTTTTCGTTAGGCGCTAGTAACTCATTAGGCTATACTTTAATTCCTTCATTTGTAAAACGGCAATTAAAAGGAACTCTTAACTGTACAAATAACAATGGCGCTGAAATTAAAATAACCTTCACATTATGAAAAAGAAAATTTTAATAGTAGAAGATGAAGTACTTATCTCTGAACATTTAAAAAGAATAGTTCAGAACTTAGGGTATGATGTGTTAGATATTTGTGAGGATTATAAAGAGGCTGTAGAATTGTTAGAAAATGAAAAACCCGATTTGGCTTTTTTAGATATAAGAATGAATGGAGTGGATGAAGGAATAGAGGTTGCAAAACACCTTAGAACAAAAGATATACCCTTTTTATTTGTGACCTCTTTTTCTGATAAAGAAACCATTAAAAAAGCGGTAAATCAACAACCTTTAGGTTATGTTTTAAAACCTTTTTCTAAAGAAGAAATTGAAGAGCAACTTACATTAGTAGAACAAGAACTTACAGGTAAATTTTTAATTTTAAGTGGTGCTAATAAGCAAGAAAAAATCGATGTAAAAGATATCTTATGGTTACGCTCTGAGAATGTGTATGTAGAGATACATTGTTTGAATAAAATGCACCTTTGTAGAAAAAAATTGAATGAAATCTGTGAAGAACTTCCTAAGTCTTTATTTGGAAGGATTGGGCAATCTTATGTGGTTAACCTTTCTCATGTTAGCAGTGTTTCTTCCGATTTCGTTTTTCTTGGTGACCATAAAATTCCACTAGCCAAAAAGTATAAAAAGACTTTTTTTGAACAGTTTTCTGCCCTGTAGTTGAAGTTTAGTGTCGGGTTTTCCTATTATTATATAAAGAGGCTTCTTTTGCCCTGATAATATCTGTATTCAGCCTAAAATATCAACATTCAACAAAAAGCTACTTGAATTCAACAAACACCATTTGTAATTTTAATTATAAAGATTTATAGGTTATTCTTGTTTAATATATTTTAAAAAAACTAAAAATGATGAGAAAACTACTATTATTAATAACTATTGGATTTTTTATTTCTGATATTTATGCTGCAACTTTAACGGTAACAAATGTTAATGATGCTGGTTCAGGATCTTTAAGATTTCAAATTTCAGCAGCGACATCGGGCGATATAATTAATTTTGATTCTGCATTAAATGGTAGTACAATCACACTTACTAGTGGTGATATTACATTTTCTAAAAACCTAACCATTCTAGGTCCCGGTCGTTCTCTACTTACCATAAGTGGGAATAATAACTCTAGAATATTTGATATTACTGGAGGAAATGTTGAGATAAGAGGTTTGCAGTTGATGAACTGCGAATCAAATTCAGCGAATGGAGGAGCCGTTAGGTATATATCTTCAGGTAACTTATCTTTTTATAATGTTTGGTTTATACTAAATGTAGCCACTTCTCAGCAAGGGGGAGCTGTTTATTACAGCTCAGCTGGAGGTCAATTTGTTGCGGATAGTTGTCTTTTTGGGGCGAATGAAGCTTCGAGTTACGGAGCTGCCTTGTCATGCAACGGTACACCTGCATCTATGGATATAAATTACTGTGTTTTTGATGCGAATACTGGTTTTACTAAAGGAACGATATTTTCTAATGCGGGTATTAATAACATTTCGAATACCTCAATAACAAATAATGTGTTCACTCAAACTCCTGGAATATCTTTTAGTGGTAACGGAACGAAGAGCATAATCAACTGTACATTTAGCGGTAATCGAGCAAGCTCACCATATACCCTTATTGAAATTGGAGGTGGATCTTTGGATATAATGAATAGCACTTTTTCGGACAATGAAGAGCCTCTTCGGTTAAATGGATCAGGTCTAGTGGTAAATTTTCAAAATAACATTTTTAATAATGTTGGTGACAATTTTGTAAATTCATCAGCTACTATAAGTTCTGGTGGAGGTAATATTTCTAATGATGCTACGATGAGTAGTTTTTTAACTGCCACTAATGATATGAACAATACAGATCCAATGTTAGGTGTTAGTTATTAATGGAGGAGTTAGTACGCACTCACTTTTAGCGGGTAGTCCTGCAATAGATAATGGCATTGCTGCTGGTGCACCCATTACAGATCAAGTAGGTAATGCTAGAGTTGGAAATACAGATGCTGGTGCATTAGAAAACCTTACCGTAGTATGCACAATAATTGACCAAACAGTTGCTGCTGCTGTAACAAGTGTTTGTGCTAATAGTTCTACAACAGTTGATTTAGGATCTTCTGAAACTGGTGTATACTATTATTTACGTGATGATGCGAATGATACCATTGTAGCTGGACCAATAGCAGGAACAGGAAGTGGTATTTCTTTAAATACTGGCAATATTTCTTCTAACATTACTTATAACGTGTATGCCGAAGAATCAGCTGGGGCATTAGAATTTACAGGTAATGGAGGACTTAAAAAAGTAAGTTTAGGTACTGCTTTGTGGGATGATAATTTTGTTGGAACAGATCAATTAACCGTTGAAGCTTGGGTAAAAAGATCTGCAACAGGTTCTCTACATACTATAATTGGTAATTATGTGCCTGGTTCTTGGTCTTTTTTACTTCGAATTGATAGCGATAAGCTTGCGCTATGGATGAATAATACTGCTGTAGCAACAAGTAATAATGCAATTCCTGTAGGAGCTTGGACTCATATAGCCGTTACTTATGATGGTGTTGATGCGAAAATTTATATTAATGGAATAATCGAAACAACAACTTCGTTTTCAGGGAATTTTAATGCTGTACCAGATGAGCTAAAAATTGGAGGAGGTCTTCCAAGCAACACTGAATATTTTCCTGGTGATATCGCAGATGTTAGAATGTGGAATGTTGTAAAAACAGATGTTGAAATTGCGGCAAGTATGAATTCAGTTCTTACAGGAACAGAAGTGGGTTTAATTGCAAATTATCAATTCACTGAAGGAACAGGAACAACTACGGCTAATGCTGTTACAGGTAATGCATATCCAGGTACGCTTGTTAATAGTCCTGCATGGGTTTCGGGGCCTCCTTTAACAGGTGTGGGATGTCTCTTAGAAATGGCGCAAACTGCTGCAGTAACAATAAACCAACCAACAACAGGATCACAAACATTAGTAGAATGTTTAGGGTTTAGTGTAACAGTTGGGTCGAGTACATATACAACAACAGGAGTTTATACAGATGTATTAATGAATGCTGCGGGATGTGATTCAACGGTAACAACAGATTTAACTGTTTCTGCAGCAATAGATGTAACAGTTGATAATACATCGTTGCCAACACTAACCGCAAACCAAACAGGTGCGACATATCAATGGTTAGATTGTGATAATGGAAATGCGCCAATAGCTTCGGCAACTAATCAAAGCTATACTGCTACAGTAAATGGGAACTATGCAGTTGAAGTGACTGTTGGTTCTTGTACGCAAACATCAGGATGTGAAAATGTTTCAGCTGTAGGTATTGATGTTGTTAGCTCGAAATTAACTTCAATTTATCCAAACCCAACACAAGGAATCTTTACGATTGATTTAGCTGTTGTTGACGAGAATACCTCAATTACAGTTTATGATATGTTAGGAAAGGTAGTTGAAAAAAGGTTGTCAGTTACAACAATAACAAGTATAGACTTGTCTGGAAATGAAAAAGGGATTTACTTTATTAATATTCAATCTGATAAAGGACAATTTGTAAGAAAAATCATTTTGCAATAAGAGAATAAAAATAAATCAAAAGCCTCACTTTTTAAGTGGGGCTTTTTTGTGTCTTTTAGAGTGCTTATTTTAGCTCAAAGTTTTCTTGTAAACATTAGTTTGAAAGGCTATTCAGCTAAAAGCTATTCATTGTCACAAATATAGTTGAAACTATGCACTTTAGTGCATTTCGCTTTAGCTTCTAAAAACTTTATCTTTGTGCGATGGATTCTTATCAGCGCTCAAATGGGCATACAGTTTCTCGATTAA
>Ga0256845_1000096_pt1 | contig 77218 bp, 60 predicted proteins | sample RiftiametaG_FD_189101 | JGI IMG/M metagenome (GOLD analysis project Ga0256845, IMG submission 189101) | Tube worm associated microbial communities from hydrothermal vent at the East Pacific Rise, Pacific Ocean - Riftia | ecosystem: Host-associated > Annelida > Integument > Unclassified ...
ATGCAGATGAAAACACGATCAGAAAGTATGTTCAGAACCAGTTAGTAGAACTTGATAGTAAGGAAGAACCAGCTCGACAGCTGGGATTGTTTTAAAACTCGGCTAGCTTGCTGCCGAGATTTTTATAGACTTTTCACCAACGAGAGCCTAAAACAGAAACAACACGAAATGATCGAGCTAGTTCAGATAGTTCGTTGTAGATTTTCCTGAAGTACATGGTGTATATCTTGATCATTTGAGTGTAAAGCTGTGGTTGAACTATATAATTACACGCTTTTTCGTCGAGTTCAATTATGCGCGGGAGTTTAGTTGAGAATTGGCTTTGCTTCTACTGTATATGTATCGAGACAATGACAAGTAACTCGCATTCATTGTTTACTCTAGACTAACGTATTGACATATTCTATGGGTGTAGAAACATTTATCTTTGCCTATCCCTTTTGATTCCAGTAAACTTGCGCACCATACTAAAAGATGAATAAATCCAATCAAATAATGGAGTTACAGAGACATTGAATCTGGAAAAATCAGTTAGATCTCGGAAGTCTACACATCTCCTCGATGCATCAATAAAATCCGTCAAAACACACCTCACTAATCAGGTGATTACGACTTTCCCAAACTATTCACGCAAATTAAGGGAATATCTGTCTTTCTTACGCTTAATTGGCTTTTCTAGATTGAAGTATTTTACAAAGCTCAAGCAATCACTATTAAGTTTGATTTTATTGCTTCCTTTTTCACTACAAGCAGAACCTTGGATTGGTACCGAAAATCTCAGTTTGCGGGCAGATATTCAGCTGTTGGCAGATTTTCAACTACTTTCAACACCCACAACGACCTTTCCATTAATGTGGAGAAGTGTTGTTACCGATCTTGATGGAATTGAAGAGGCCAATCTACCAGAGAGAGTGGTCTCTGCTTATATCAATGTAAAAATGCATGCTAAAACAGCGCTTATGCAACACTCGCGGTTAAAAATAAACGCGGCCAATAATACCAATCGATTCACTAGTTTCGGTGATACTTTGAGAGATAAAAATCATCTTGAGCTGAATTCAAATTGGGTAGGTAAACATTGGGCCGGTAAATTAAGTGTTAGCTCTGCAAATAACCCCATTGATGGAGAAGAGGTCCGGTTTGATGGTTCTTACCTAGCGATCAATTGGGGAAATTGGGTCATCACCGCAGGACTGCAAAATCGATGGTGGGGGCCGGGATGGGATACTAATATGGCATTGACTAATAATGCCCGTCCCATTCCAGCCATTAGTCTAGGTCGAAATTCAAGTGAAGCGTTTGAATTACCCTTTTTTAATGATATTAAAATTCCGTGGACCTTAACGACTTTTATGGGAAGGATGGAAAAAGAACGTACCATTCCTAATACATTGTTATGGGGTTTTCGAATGACGGCTCGTCCAGTCCCGCAATTAGAAATCGGTATTACTCGTTTGGCCCAATGGGATGGCGAGGGTCGTCCTGGTGACCTGTCCACTTTTGGGGATCTTTTTACTGGTGCTGACAATTGTGGATTTGATCTGGACTGTTCGAATAATAATGAACCCGGCAATCAAATGGCTGGTTATGATGCCCGTTGGTCATCTATCATTGGACAAAATCCTTATTCGGCTTATATGCAAGCAATGGCAGAAGATGGTAGCGGTAGTTCGGGAAAATTTTTAACTGAGATTCGGTATATGGTTGGATTTGATACTCACTTACAAATATTTGATCAGAATATGCGAGTATTCTTAGAGGCCAGTGATACTTTTGCCGATTGCACTGGCGTTAACAATGATGGTACTGGCAATTGTTTTTATGAACATCATATATATCGAACTGGTATGCGATTTAATCAGCGAGTAATTGCTAATATTTATGATAACGATGCACGTACCTATGTTTTGGGTTTCATTTCACAAATTAATAAAACATCCAACTGGCAAGCGAAATTACGTTACTTAAAACTGAATCAAGATAATAGTGATAAAGGACTTGGAAATCCTCTGATAGGCAATACTTTAACCGAAATTGCCGAAGATATGATGATGTTATCGGGAAAATATGAATGGCAGACTGATCAATGGTTTTATTCCGTTGGTAGTCAGTTGAGTCGATCAACCTTTGAAACCGCTGATGAATCGACTGATTTCAGTTTGTTTTTGAGCGCAGCTTATTCGTTTTAGTCACGTTTGGTGGGAGTAAGGGAGAAAGAAATATCCCGTGTAGCGCAGTGGGTGCGTAACTCGCAGGTTTTATTTATTTTGGAACAAAAATGATTAATAATGATACTCCACTAGCAGGCATTGTGCCTAATATAAAAAAAGCGGTAATGCTTGCAAAGCGAGAAGTTGGTATATTAGTTCATGATTCAGTATTGCTCGAGGGAATTAATTTTACCTTGCCAGAAGTCAATACTTTATTGGAAGGAGTTACTGTTGGTGGCCATAAGCTGAGTGAGCAACAAGTTGCGATCAATCAGGGCAATGCTTGGCATCATTTGTTTTTAACGGTTCTGAATAGTGATTTTAAAGTTTCAACCGATTACGTTTGTACTTTACATCAATTGGCAGGAAAAGAAGAAGCGTTGGAATGGGGCCAGTTCCGTTCAGATATGGTTACTATTGCGGGTTCTGATTATATGCCACCAAAAGCAGTTGATTTATTGAGCCGGTTTCAGGAAATGGTAATATCGGCCAAAGGTTTTGACGATATCTATGATCGCGCAATCCATGTTTTTTTGACCATGTCTCGTCATCAGTTTTTTTATAACGTTAATAAACGCATGGGACGGCTAATGATGAATGGAATTTTACTGAGTGCAGGCTATCCTGCTCTCAATTTATCAGCAAAACGGAAATTGGAATTTAATACATTGATGATGGCTTTTTATGATTCTGGCGATGAAAAGCTAATGAATCAGTTCATGCGTAGCTGTATAGATCCTCGGATGATTGAAATTTTGAGTGAATGATTGGAAAATAGAATTCAAGGGTAGAGAGAAGAAATAAAATAAGGTACGAGTGAAAGATGTTAAAAAGATTTGATTATTCATCCTCACTCGGTACAATTCCTCGTAACTTAGCATGCCCCGCGAAATGCAGTGGGTACGTAACTCGTAAAAATAAAGGAATATCATGGATAGAAAAATATCAGTTGTTGGCCTTGGATATGTTGGATTGCCTGTAGCCATTGCTTTTGGCAACAGCCATCAAGTGATTGGTTTTGATCTTAGTTCGACTCGAATCGAAGAATTAAAAGCGGGCCATGATCGTACCTTGGAAGTGAGCGATGAGGCGTTAAAATCCAGTAATGTGGTATTGACCTGTAACCCGGAAGACCTTAAAAAGGCTGATTTTCATATTGTTGCCGTTCCAACGCCCATTAATAAGGCCAAATTACCTAATCTAGGTCCCATGCTGTCGGCCTCTAAAACGATCGGCCAACAGCTTAAAAAAGGCGATATCGTTATTTATGAATCCACCGTTTATCCCGGTGCGACTGAAGAAGAATGTGTTCCCATTCTTGAAAAAGAATCAGGATTAAAATGTGGCACCGATTTTTCGGTTGGATATTCACCTGAACGGATCGTCCCCGGTGATAAAGAACGTACTTTTACAAAAATCACAAAAATTGTTTCCGGTCTAGATCAACAAACATTGGATATCACGGCTGAAGTCTACGGTAGTGTTGTGACCGCCGGTATCCATAAAGCCTCATCAATTAAAGTGGCAGAAGCGGCTAAGGTGATCGAAAATACTCAAAGAGATCTTAATATCGCGTTGATGAACGAATTAGCGGTTATTTTTGAGCGAATGGATATTGATACTTTGGATGTGTTGGAAGCGGCTGGAACTAAATGGAATTTTTTACCCTTTAGACCGGGTTTGGTAGGTGGTCATTGCATTAGTGTTGACCCCTATTACCTGACTTACAAAGCCGAACAGGTCGGCTATCGACCCGAAGTGATCCAATCCGGACGAAGAGTGAATGATAATATGGGAAAATTTATTGTCGAACGGTGTGTTAAAAAAATGATTTTACAAGATAAAAAGGTTAAAGGTGCCAAAGTAGGGATTTTGGGCATGACCTTTAAGGAAGATTGTCCCGATTTAAGAAATTCAAAAGTAGTCGATTTGGTCACTGCCTTTCGAAGTTATGGCATTGAACCGATTGTGACCGATGCGATGGCCGAATCTAAAGAAGCGGTTGAAATTTATGGCGTGGAGCTTTCTGATTTTTCTGCTATAAAAGACTGTGATTTAGTGGTAGTCGCTGTTGCGCATAAAGAATACAAAGCACTTTCTGCCGATGATTACTCTACAATGTTAACTTCAAATGGTGTTTTATTTGATATTAAAGGGATATTGCCGCGGGAAGAACTCGCCGATAAAAATATTACTGTTTGGCGGATATAATCGAAGATAGTTGCAAGTTACTCTCAAATCTTCTTTTGCTTTTAACCTCGCTTTTACTTCCCTAAATCTTTGACTTCAACTCCAAGACGGGGATAATTCATCACAATCTGAATATGGTTAGTTAACTTAATGGTTGCTAAAGCCTAGGAAAAATAAAATACAATGAAAGTAACAGTATTTGGTATCGGTTATGTAGGTTTAGTCCAAGGAGCAGTGCTGTCCTCGGTCGGGCATGACGTTATTTGTGTGGATGTCGATGAGGCAAAAGTTGAAGCCCTTAAACAGGGCAATATTCCCATTTTTGAGCCTGGCCTAGCTAACTTGGTAAAAGACAATTTTGAGGCAGGTCGACTTAGATTTACCACGGATGCACAAATGGCCGTAAACCACGGAGAATTTCAATTTATTGCTGTCGGTACTCCGCCAGATGAAGATGGTTCAGCGGATCTAAAATACGTTTTATCGGTTGCTGAAACAATTGCCGAGCATATGCAATCAAAAAAAATCATTGTTAACAAATCTACCGTGCCCGTCGGCACCGCCGATAAAGTCTCTTCCGTTATTTCAAAAAAGCTTGCAGCCCGCAGCCCGAAGCCTTCCTTCTCTGTTCTCTCTAACCCTGAATTCCTAAAAGAAGGCTCGGCTGTTAGCGACTGTTTAAAGCCGGATCGAATTATCGTTGGTACTGGAGACAAAAGTGCAGAAGAAAAAATGCGTGAACTTTACGCACCCTTTAATCGAAATCATGACAAAGTGATCGTAATGGATGTACGTTCGGCCGAGCTAACAAAATATGCAGCAAATTGTATGTTGGCAACAAAAATATCCTTTATGAACGAAATGTCTAATTTAGCCGAAAAACTCGGTGCAGATATTGAAGCGGTCCGTCATGGGATAGGTTCGGATCCACGAATTGGTTATCAATTCATTTATCCCGGTTGTGGTTATGGTGGTTCTTGTTTTCCCAAAGATGTTCAGGCATTAATAAAAACGGCCAATGATATCGACTATAAACCATTATTGTTGGAAGCCGTTGAACAAGTGAACCATCAGCAAAAAGATAAGTTATATCATTACTTAAACCACTACTTTACAAGTAAAATACCGTCGACAAGTTTACAAGGTAAAACGATTGCCGTTTGGGGGTTAAGTTTTAAACCGAACACTGATGATATGCGGGAAGCATCTAGCCGTGTTTTGATAGAAACACTTTGGAAAAATGGTGCCAAAGTTCAAGCCTATGATCCTGAGGCAATGCATGAGTCGCAAAGGATTTATGGCCAGAGAGATGATTTTGTTTTAGCAGGAACAAAAGAAGCGGCGCTCAAAGATGCCGATGCTTTAGTGATTTGTACCGAATGGAGTCAGTTTAGAGCACCGGATTTTGATTTGATTGCCGAATCACTCAGCGAAAAATTAATTGTAGATGGACGAAACATGTTTGATCCCGAACTGATGAAAAATAAAGGATTTACTTATTATGGGATTGGACGAGGAATGTCGATTCAAAAATGAAAATTTTAGTTACCGGCGCTGCCGGTTTTATTGGTTTTTACGTCGCTAAATATTTGCTTGACCGTGGTGATCAAGTGATTGGTATTGATAATATTAACGACTATTATGATCCTCAATTAAAAATTGATCGACTCGCTGTTTTAGATAAGCTAGAAGGTTTCAATTTTCTAAAGTTGGATATTTCTGTAAATGAGGGGATGCAAAAGCTGTTTGATCAAAATCATTTTGATGCCGTTGTTCATTTGGCAGCCCAGGCGGGTGTTCGATATTCTCTAGAAAATCCGCACGTTTATATGCAAAGTAATATCGTCGGTTTTTTGAATATTCTGGAAGGTGTCAGACATCATAAAATCGACCACCTAGTTTATGCATCATCCAGCTCGGTTTATGGCGCTAATACCTTGCAACCTTTCTCTGAACATCACAATATTGATCATCCCGTTTCTTTGTATGCGGCCAGCAAAAAAGCTAATGAGTTGATGGCACATAGTTATAGTCATTTATATGGTATGAAAACTACCGGGCTTCGATTTTTTACCGTTTACGGCCCTTGGGGACGACCTGATATGGCTCCTTTTCTTTTTGCAAAAGGGATCACTGATGGGGAAACCATTAACTTGTTTAATCAAGGTGATATGAGTCGTGACTTTACTTATATTGATGATATCGCTGAAGGAGTCGTTCGAGTGATGGACAACCCAGCAAAAGGTAATCCTGAGTGGAGTGGGGATTCACCTGATCCGGCGTCTAGTTATGCTAATTATCGAATTTATAATATTGGTAATAACGATCCGGTAAAACTGATGGGTTTTGTCAATGCCATCGAAAATGCGGTTGGAAAAAAAGCGAATATTAATTTGATGCCGATGCAGCCAGGCGATGTTCAATCGACTTTTGCCGATGTATCAGAATTAGAATCAGCGATAGGATTTAAGTCAACGACATCTCTGCAAGATGGTATTAATATTTTTATTGATTGGTATAAAGATTATTATGGGGACTAGGAGCTATAACCTAGAACTTATTATTAAAAAAAGGATCAAATTTTGACTTCAAAAATTACTAAAGCCGTTATCCCTGTTGCAGGACTGGGAACGCGAATGTTACCAGCCACCAAAGCCATTCCAAAGGAAATGCTACCAATAGTCGATAAACCTTTGATCCAATATATTGTGAATGAATGTATTGCCGCGGGGATCACTGAGATAGCATTGGTGACTCACTCATCAAAAAACGCTATCGAAAATCATTTTGATAAATCCTTTGAGTTGGAAACAACTTTAGAAAAGCGGGTGAAACGACAGTTGTTAGAAGAGATACAGGCTATTTGTCCAAAACATGTCACTATTATGCATATTCGTCAGGGTGAAGCTAAAGGCTTGGGTCATGCTGTTCTAAAAGCTCGACCCTTAGTGGGGGATGCACCTTTTGTCGTAGTGTTGCCGGATGTTTTAATTGATGATGCTGCGAGTGATTTAAAAACCGAAAATCTTTCCGCTATGTTAGCTCGTTACGAACAAACCCAGATCAGCCAGATCATGGTTGAGCCAGTTCCTAGGGAAAATGTTTCAAGTTATGGCGTAGCGGATTGTAACGGCATTGATCTAAAACCAGGCGAGTCAGTTAAAATGACGCAAGTGGTTGAAAAACCGCCCATCGATGAAGCTCCTTCTAATCTGGCTGTGGTGGGACGTTATGTTTTATCTGAAAAAATTTGGGACTTACTGGATTTTACTCCACCGGGTGCTGGCGGCGAAATTCAGTTAACTGACGCCATTGCTAGTTTAATGAAGCTTGAAACGGTCGAAGCTTTTCATATGATCGGAAAATCTCATGATTGTGGATCAAAAATTGGTTATATGAAGGCCTTTGTTGAATACGGACTTAGACATAAAGAGAAAGGGGAAGAATTTTCTGTTTATTTAAAAGAATTAGATTTTTAAATAATAAGTGCTTAGCATTTAGAACGTGATCAAAAGGAAAAATCATTGAAAGAATTATCCTGTTTTAAAGCCTATGACATTCGGGGTCAATTAGGCGAAGAGCTTAATACTGATATTGCCTACCAGATTGGGCGGGCCTATGCTGAATTCTTAGAGCCTAGATCGGTGGTGTTGGGTGGCGATATTAGAGAAACCAGCGAAGAGTTAAAAATGGCATTGGCCGATGGCATCATGGATGCCGGTTTTGACGTGATTGATATCGGTATGACTGGCACCGAAGAAGTTTATTTTGCCGTTCAACATTTAAAAGTGGATGGCGGTATTGAAGTGACAGCCTCTCACAATCCCATTGATTATAATGGTATGAAACCCGTTAGAAAAGACTCCCGGCCTGTTTCTGGTGATACAGGCTTGTTGGATATAAAAAAGATGGCTGAAGAAAACAACTACGGACGACGAGCTACGAGCGACGAGCAAGAAAAAAATAAAAAAGGGAATTATCGAAAATTATCAATCCTTATTGAATATGTTGAGCACTTGTTGACTTATGTTGATGTCAATAATATTAAACCATTGAAGTTGGTGGTTAACTCTGGTAATGGTGCTGCCGGGCATGTGGTTGATGAAATGGAACGGGTATTTAAACAAAAAAATATTCCAATCACTTTTGTAAAGATACATCATAAAGCGGATGCAACATTTCCTAATGGTATTCCTAATCCGATTTTAGTTGAAAATCGAGCATCAACCTCAAAAGCCGTTTTGGATTCAGGCGCCGATTTTGGGATCGCGTGGGATGGCGATTTTGATCGTTGCTTTTTGTTTGATGAAAAGGGTAAATTTATTGAAGGCTACTATATTGTTGGTTTGTTGGCCGAAGCTTTTTTGGCAAAAAATAACAATGAAAAAATAATTCATGATCCGAGACTGATCTGGAATACCATTGAAATTGCTAACAAAATGAATGGTGAAGCTATTCAAAGTAAGACAGGGCATGCTTTTATCAAAGAAAGAATGAGAAAGGAAGACGCGGTTTACGGTGGTGAAATGAGTGCCCATCATTATTTCCGAGATTTTGGTTATTGTGACAGCGGCATGATCCCTTGGTTGCTTGTCGCTGAACTGGTTTGTCTAAAAAATAAGTTTTTATCACAATTGGTTAAAGAGCGGATCGAAAGATTTCCATCTCCCGGTGAAATTAATCGCAAAGTGACGGACGCTCAGGCCACCATTCAGCGAATTGAAGCAATCTATAGTAAAGATGCATTATCCATTGATAAAACTGATGGTATCAGTATCGAATATCAAGATTGGCGCTTTAATTTAAGAGCCTCTAATACCGAGCCAGTGATCCGATTGAATCTGGAAACCCGTGGGGATCAAGTGTTGATGAAAATCAAAACAGAAGAGCTATTAACGGAGATTGAAAGAGAAGTTTGAATAAAAGGTTCTAGGTTCTAAAATAAGATAAAAACAAAAAAGATTTGATTATTCATTTCGGCTCGGTACAATTTAGACTAGCACCTAGTTTTTTTATTAAGGATAACAAAAAATGATTTTACCTATTATTATGGCTGGCGGAACCGGCTCACGCCTTTGGCCATTGTCTCGTTCTATGTATCCTAAGCAGTTTTTAAATATTGTGGGTGAAAATACCATGATTCAAGATACTGTGAATCGACTAGGTAATATGGAAATCAGTAATCCGATGGTGATTTGCAACCAGGAGCATCGTTTTTTGGTGGCTGAGCAGTTACATAGTATCGGGAAATGTGGTGATATCATTCTTGAGCCGGTGGGGCGCAATACTGCTCCGGCAATTGCGTTAGCGGCAATACGAGCCACGGAAAAGGGCGAAGACCCATTATTGTTAGTTTTGGCCGCCGATCACGTTATTAAAGAAGTTCAACACTTTGAAACCGCTGTGCATGGTGCAATTGGATTGGCTGAAAAAGGTAATCTGGTTACTTTTGGTATTGTGCCTGATGTCGCTGAAACGGGCTATGGCTACATTGAACGTGGCGATGTTTGTATTAGCAATAATATAGGCGTCGATAATTTCAAGGTTCAAAAGTTTGTTGAAAAACCCGACCAAAAAACGGCTCAGGAATATTTGGAGACCGGTAAATATTATTGGAATAGTGGTATGTTCTTATTTAAAGCAAGCCGTTATTTAGAAGAGCTCGAAAAATATAACCCTGAAATACTTAAAGTTTGTCGCGAAAGTATGGATTCTGCAGATAAGGACTTAGACTTTATTAGAATTGACGAAGCTATATTTGCCAATTGCCCATCAGATTCAATTGATTATGCGGTTATGGAAAAAACAGATAGTGCGGTGGTTATACCTTTGGATGCCCAATGGAGCGATATTGGTTCTTGGTCAGCTATTTTAGATGTGAGTGAAAAAGATGAAAATGGCAATTGTGTCAGTGGTGATGTTATCAGCCATGACTCCAGTCATTGTTTGGTTTTAGGTGAGGACCGCTTAATTTCGATCCTTGGATTAGAAGATATTATTGTGATTGATACTAAAGATGCCATTTTGGTGGCAGATAAAAACAAAGTGCAAAATGTAAAACATATTGTTGATGAATTAAAATCATCCAATCGGCAAGAGTGGAAAATTCATCGTGAGGTTTACCGTCCGTGGGGTAAATATGACTCGATTGATGTGGGTTCGCGTTATCAGGTAAAACGAATCACGGTAAAACCGGGAGCGAAACTAAGTGTGCAAAAGCATCATCATCGTGCTGAACATTGGGTCGTTGTGACTGGGACCGCTAGTGTGACAAATGGCGATAACACTTTTTTGGTCACAGAAAATGAGTCCACATATATTCCCATCGGACAGATCCATGCGCTGGAAAATCCTGGCAAAGTGCCGTTAGAATTGATTGAAGTTCAAACAGGATCTTATTTAGGCGAAGATGATATTGTCCGGTTAGAGGATAATTACGGGAGGGTTTAACCGCAAGGCGATCTTCTTTGCCACCCATAAAAAAGAAACTGCAGCGACAATACCGGCAAAATCGGCAATCATATCGGCATAACTAAACGCTCTGTGGGGTAAAAAGGATTGCACAACCTCTACCCCCACACCCAGTAAAAAAGAGACAAACATTGTCCAAAAAATAGCCAGTCTAGGAAATGCCAATGTACAGAAAAAAGCAAAAGCACCAAAACCGATAAAATGGAAGAGCTTATCGATGTTGTGATAAGGGATATGATATTGCACTGAGGGCATCAATGTCAGGTAGAGTAATAGTCCAGCATTCAGCCAAAAAACAACTTGCCATTTGGTCGTGTGTTTTGCTTGAAAAAGAAAGTCAAAAAATGTTTTTATTAGCACGTTTATTCCGTTGCAGTGTTAATCTAAATGAATAAATCCAATTTTATCAATTTAGATTAAGAGAAAATAGTCCTATAGCGCAAAAGACGTAATAAATTATTTCCAAGTTAATATGGGGAGGGGGGAAATGACATGACGCAGTAAAAAATGGCATGGTCATCCTACCGGTGATGAGCCCATTTTTCGCATCGTCATGCACGCCGCAGGGTAGTACACTTTCTTGTGATCCAACGGATTAATTTAAACTGATTTGACTGCCTCTTTGTGAATAAATCTGCTATTATCCGCCGCTAAACACTATTCAGGCTCTGTTAATGAAACAACATTCCCATTTATCTCAATTAGAAGCCGAAAGTATCCAGATTTTCCGTGAGGTTGCTGCAGAATTTGATAACCCTGTGATGCTCTATTCGGTTGGCAAGGACTCTTCGGTGCTGCTTCATCTGGCACGGAAAGCCTTTTATCCTGGAAAAATCCCATTCCCTTTGTTACATGTGGATACCCACTGGAAATTCAAAGAAATGATTGCGTTTAGAGATAAAATGGCGACAGATATAGGCTTTGATCTATTGGTTCATAAAAACCTGCAAGGATTAGAGATGAATATTAGTCCGTTTGTTCACGGTAGCTCAAAACATACCGATATCATGAAGACTGCCGGTTTAAAGCAAGCGCTCGAACATTACAAATTTGATGCCGCTTTTGGCGGTGCGCGTCGGGATGAAGAAAAATCTCGTGCAAAAGAGCGGGTCTATTCATTCAGAGATTCGGCTCATCGTTGGGACCCAAAGAATCAGCGTCCGGAGTTATGGAATATCTACAATGGCCACATTGATAAGGGTGAAAGTATTCGAGTTTTTCCGTTATCTAACTGGACAGAGCTGGATATCTGGCAATATATCTACCAGGAAAATATTGAAATTCCTTCACTGTATCTTGCAAAAAAACGTCCTGTTGTTGAAAGAGATGGTATGTTGGTCATGGTGGATGATGATCGCATGCCGCTTGAAGAAGGAGAGAAACCCATGATGAAATCGGTGCGATTTCGAACATTGGGTTGTTATCCGTTGACTGGCGCTGTCGAGTCTGAAGCGGCTACCTTGCCAGAAATTATCCAAGAAATGCTCTTAACAAAAACTTCAGAAAGACAAGGGCGAATGATTGATAGTGACTCAACAGGATCGATGGAAAAGAAAAAAATTGAAGGTTATTTTTAAGATAAGTTATTAGGTACTAGAACATAGCACTTAAAACAAACCATTTTTTTAAAGAGAAATAAAATGTCAACAAAACAACCGCAAGACAATTCCGACAATGTCGTTTGGCACCAACACAAAATAGATAAAGAACAGCGAGCCAAGCTAAAACAACAAAAACCATGTGCTTTATGGTTTACCGGCCTCAGTGGTTCGGGCAAATCCACTATCGCTAATTTGTTAGAGCAAAAATTGTTTGAGCTGAAAAAACAAAGTTATTTATTAGATGGAGACAATATTCGCCACGGTTTGTGTGGAGATCTTGGTTTTTCTGACAGAGATAGAGTTGAAAATATTCGTCGGATCAGTGAATTATGTAAACTTTTTGTTGATACTGGGGAAATTGTACTAGCGGCTTTCATATCACCTTTTAGAACGGATCGTGCCTTTGCGCGAAGTTTGTTAGGTGACGGCGAATTTATCGAAGTGTTTGTTGATGCACCGCTTTCAGTTTGTGAAGAACGAGATCCTAAAGGGCTGTACAAGAAGGCTCGTAGAGGAGAGATACATAAATTTACCGGTATTGACTCGGACTATCAAATACCTTATGGCCCGGAACTAACCGTTGATACCGCTAACCATAACCCTGAAGAGTGTGTTAAACAAATTCTTAACTATCTTACAGATAATGGATTTTTGGAATAAATATGACTAGTGAATCAAATTTATTAGAAACGGATATTCTGGCCTATTTAAAGCGCCATGAAGAAAAAGACCTATTACAGTTTTTGACCTGTGGATCGGTGGACGATGGTAAAAGTACTCTAATCGGTCGACTACTACACGATTCAAAGATGATTTTTGAAGATCAATTAGCTGCCATTGAAAAAGACAGCAAAAAGTCCGGTACCCAAGGAGATGAAATCGATTTAGCACTTTTGGTGGATGGTCTTCAATCAGAAAGAGAGCAGGGCATTACCATCGATGTGGCTTACCGTTATTTTGCCACTGAAAAACGTAAGTTTATTATTGCTGATACACCCGGTCACGAGCAATATACTCGCAACATGGCCACTGGTGCATCTAACTGTGACCTTGCCGTTATACTGGTAGATGCGCGCACGGGAGTTAAATCACAAACCCGGCGACACAGCTATATCGCTTCGTTATTGGGCATAAAACATATTATTGTGGCGGTTAATAAAATGGATCTGGTTGATTACAAACAGTCCATTTTTGAAGAGGTTAAAAAGGAATATATTGCTTTTAGTCAACAACTTGATTTTGACGATATTCAAGTTTTACCTCTGTCCGCACTGCGCGGAGATAACGTGGTTAATAACAGCAAAGAGTTAGCTTGGTTTACCGGCCCGACGATGATGACTTCGTTGGAAGAGGTTAAGATTGGTCAAATAAAAAGTAATCAGGAATTTCGCTTACCGGTGCAGTGGGTTAACCGACCCCATTCAGAATTTAGAGGTTTTAGCGGAACCATTGCTGGCGGTTTGGTCAAAGTGGGCGATTCGATTACCGTATTACCTTCTGGTAAACAATCAACGGTTAAGTCCATTGTGACCTTCGATGGTGAATTAGCGGTTGCTGAAAACGGTCAGGCGGTCACTATTACTTTAAATGATGAGATTGATATTAGTCGTGGCGATATGATTTGCCATTCAAGTCATTTAGCGCAAATGGGAAAACACTTTGAAGCCGATATTGTTTGGATGTCGGAAGAGGCCTTGATGCCTAACAAGCAATATGATTTCAAATTTACCGGTAAGTATGCATCCGGAAGTATTGTAGAGGTACTTCATCGGGTTGACATTAATAGCTTACAGCAAATGGATGCAACACATCTAGAACTCAATGAAATAGGGCCTTGTAAGGTACGCTTGACTCAACAGGTTGCATTTGACAGCTACCAAGACAACCGACAAACCGGTGCTTTTATCGTCATTGATCGACTTTCCAATATCACCGTTGCGGCCGGGATGATAAAACGTTCATATAATATTGATGACGACGATGCAATGCAAAGCGATATTTCCGAATTTGAATTGGAATTTAACGCTTTAGTTCGAAAACACTTTCCCCATTGGGGGGCGCAGGATGTTAGCCAACTATTTCGGTCGAAATAGTTGGCTACAAAAAAAGCAAAACAGTTGGATACCCACAGCGTTACGCGAGGCATGCCGAAGCGTATTCATTTTTCTATCTCTTTTTATTCTTTGATTTCTAAGCACTTATTGGTTAAAATGCGCGCATTCATGAAAATGATGACAATTTTGGGTTTTTTCCCAGTCGAAAAGCACCTTTCAGGTGCTTTTCTTGGTTTTTCGGAGTTGGTTTAAGGTATGCCCGTAATAACTCTACCGGATGGTAGTAAAAGAGAATTTGACCACGACGTTACTGTTTTTCAGGTTGCGGCGGATATCGGTCCCGGACTTGCAAAAGCCGCTCTGGCAGGTCGTGTGGATGGTGAATTGGTGGATACCAGTTATATCATTTCTGATGATGTTGAACTTTCTCTGATGACTGAACGTGATGCGGAAGGGCTTGACGTGATACGTCATTCCTGCGCTCATTTGTTGGCTCAAGCGACTCAAGCGCTATTTCCTAAAGCTCAGGTAACGATTGGTCCAGTGGTTGATAACGGATTCTATTATGATTTTGCTTTCTCTCGGCCATTTACGCCAGATGATTTGATTGCCATAGAAGCTAAAATGGTAGAAATCGCAAAACAGAATTTACCGATTGAACGAAGTACCATGATTCGAGAAGAAGCGATTGATTTTTTTAAAAATATGGGCGAAGAATATAAAGCAGAGATTATTGAAAGTATTCCGACTGGCGATGAAATCAGTTTGTATCGCCAGGGTGATTTTATCGATTTGTGTCGCGGACCACATGTACCGAGTACTGGTAAAATTAAAGCTTTTAAATTAATGAAGTTGGCTGGTGCATACTGGCGAGGTGATTCAAATAATGAAATGCTACAGCGGATCTACGGAACTTGTTGGACTAATAAAAAAGACCTTAAAAAACACCTGTTTCGATTAGAAGAAGCTGAAAAGCGTGATCATCGCAAGATTGGTAAGCAACTGGAATTATTTCATTTTCAGGAAGAAGCACCAGGAATGGTTTTTTGGCATCACGATGGTTGGAGTATTTTCAAAGAATTAGAGCGCTATATCCGGGTGGTTACCAGTAATACTGATTATCAGGAAGTGAAAACGCCACAAATTATGGATAGAAGCCTGTGGGAAAAATCGGGTCATTGGGATAAATACCATGACGGTATGTTTTCGACTGAGTCGGAAAACAGGGTATATGCCATTAAGCCGATGAATTGTCCTGGGCATGTTCAGATATTTAATCAAGGGCTTAAGTCTTATCGCGATCTACCATTACGTATGGCTGAGTTCGGTTCTTGCCATCGAAACGAACCATCCGGTGCACTACACGGCTTAATGCGAGTAAGAGCCTTTACCCAAGATGATGCTCATGTGTTTTGTACCGAAGATCAAGTTCAACAAGAAGTTTGTCATTTGATCGACACTATTTACAATGTTTATGCGGATTTTGGTTTCGAAAATATTGAAATCAAATTATCGACTCGTCCTGAAAAACGGGTCGGCTCGGATGAAAGTTGGGACCGAACAGAAGCATCTTTAGAAGCGGCGTTAAAATCAAAAAACATTGATTTTGAAGTATTACCTGGAGAAGGCGCGTTTTATGGTCCAAAAATTGAATTTTCTTTACGAGATTGTTTAGATAGAGTTTGGCAATGTGGCACCGTTCAACTAGACTTTTCTATGCCGGGTCGATTAGGAGCAGAATATATCGACGAAGATGGTCGTAAGAAAACGCCGGTGATGATTCATCGAGCTATTTTGGGTTCATTAGAGCGTTTTATTGGGATTTTGATTGAAGAATATGCCGGTAAGTTTCCACCATGGTTAGCGCCAAAACAGGTGGCAGTAATGAATATTACCGACAAACAAAGTGATTTTGTGCAAAAAAGTGCAAAAATATTGAAATCTCAAGGCTTTAGAGTGAATTCGGACTTGAGAAACGAGAAAATCGGCTTTAAAATTCGTCAGCATACATTACAACGGGTTCCTTATCTTTTGGTAGTAGGTGATCGAGAAGTAGAAACTGAAACCGTTTCGGTCAGATCAAGAGCAGGAAAAGATTTAGGTAGCATGACAATTGACGCTTTTTCTGAATTGTTAAAGGCTGATATTAAGCATTTAGCTAGAAAATCGCCTTAGACAATTTTTGGGATTGGGGAGTACCCACAATGCTTCGCTCTGGAGTTAGGAGCGGGGAAAAGATGAATCATTGTTTAGCTGTTTGAAGTTGTAACTATTTAGGATTTAATTATTGGACGAAATGCTGCGAGTATTGAGGATTATCTTGGTACCTCGCTCCCAGCTCCTCGTTCCTTGTTTAAAAAAAGAAGAGGAATAAAAACATTAAAAGAGCAAAGCCAAAAATGGCGGCTAAGGTACAACGAGCCAACATTAATGAGGAGATTGAAGCACCCCAAGTTCGATTGATTGATCAAAACGGTGAATCGAAAGGGATAGTGACAATTAAAGAGGCCGTTGAGGCGGCTGTGGCAGTGACTTTGGATCTGGTTGAGATTTCGCCGGGTGCCGAGCCACCAGTTTGTAAAATTATGGATTACGGTAAATATGTTTTCGAAGCAAAGAAAGCAAAAGCTGCGGCCAAGAAAAAACAGACGGTTGTCCATATTAAAGAGATTAAGTTTAGACCAGGAACTGATATTGGCGATTACAACATTAAGTTGCGTAAATTGACTGAGTTCCTGCAAGAAGGCGATAAGACCAAGATTACGGTACGATTTAGAGGTCGCGAAATGGCCCACCGTGAATTAGGTATGGATCTGATGAAACGGGTTCAAAAAGATTTAGAAGAATTTGGTGATGTGGAAGCTTTTCCTAAACAGGAAGGTAGACAAATGACAATGGTCATTGCACCTAAAAGAAAAAAATAGAGATTGACTCCTTTCCCTAAGCCCTCCCCCTTTTCAGGGGGAGGGCTAGGAGGGGGGTAGAGTTTTGAAGCGTTAATCGCGCCTCAAAAAAGCGAGTCACAAGGTTATTGGCAACCCGAAGACTAGTTGGTGAGAGGGTATTGTTGAACTTCATTGAAGTTTTTCAACATTCTTTTTTATTTAAGCACTGATAGGTAATAAACGGTATAGGATTTAAAGCTCTGCAAGTTATGGATTATGAGCAAAAAGATTCAAAATACGACCTACAGATGATCATTGGAGTAAACAAACAATGCCAAAGATAAAAACAGACAGCGGCGCTGCAAAGCGTTTCAAACGTACTGGTAAAGGTGGTTTCAAACATGCGCAATCGCATCGTCGCCACATTCTTACTAAGAAGAGTTCTAAGCGAAAGCGTCATTTGCGTGATATGCAAATGGTTGCAGCTTGCGATGTTCCACAGCTGGATCGCCAGCTTCCTTACGTATAAGAATGGGAGTGATTTGAAATGCCTAGAGTAAAACGCGGTGTAACCGCTCATAAGCGTCACAAAAAAGTTTTAAAAGCAGCAAAAGGTTATTACGGAGCTCGTAGTCGTGTATATCGTGTTGCAGCGCAAGCCGTCACTAAAGCGGGCCAATATGCCTATCGTGACCGTCGTCAACGTAAGCGTCAGTTCAGAGCGATCTGGATCCAACGTATTAACGCTGAAGCGCGTGTTAGTGGTTTGTCATATAGCAAATTTATTAACGGTCTTAAAAAAGCGTCTATTGCTATCGATCGTAAGATCTTAGCTGATATTGCTGTTTTCGATAAAGTCGCCTTTGCGGCTATCGTTGAAAAAGCAAAAGCGGCTCTCGCTTAAGCACCTACTGATTTGAGGCTTTCTCTAACACTTTGTTAAGTTAGCTAATAAAAAGTAATTGAAAAGGAAGGGCATTTGTCCTTCCTTTTTTTTGGGTATGAGTGCCCCAATCTACAAAATAATAACAATTGAATGAATTTTTTAGACGGTATTGAATACATTGGAATAAGTTAATGTCAAACACAGTTGATGAACTATTAGCCAGAGGATTATCCGCAGTCGAAAGCGCAAAGGATATCCAGCAGCTGGAACAGGTCAAAATCGATTTTCTCGGTAAAAAAGGTGAGCTAACGGCTCAGCTAAAATCTTTGGGAAAATTACCAGCAGAAGAAAGGCCTAAACAAGGGGCGGCGATCAATAAAGCCAAGCAGGTAATCCAAGCTAAATTTGAGGCGAGTAAAAGAATCTTCGAAAATAAAACGATCGCAGATCAGTTAGCCAATGATTCGATTGATGTAACACTGGCTGGACGAAATAGCCAGCTAGGTGGTATTCACCCGGTCAATCGTACTTTGGAACGAATTGTAGAATATTTTTCTCAAGTTGGCTTTGGTGTCGAAGAAGGACCAGAAGTTGAAGATGATTACCATAATTTTGAAGCACTCAACATTCCGGGTCATCACCCTGCAAGAGCGATGCACGATACTTTTTATTTTGGTGATGGTACTTTGCTTCGAACCCACACTTCTCCAGTACAAATTCGGGCCATGGAAAAAATACAACCACCGGTTCGTATTATTGCACCTGGAAGGGTATATCGTTGTGATTCAGATTTAACTCACACACCGATGTTTCATCAAGTCGAAGGATTGTTGGTGGATAAGACGACCTCTTTTGCTGACTTAAAAGGTGTGCTAGATGAATTTTTAAAACACTTTTTTGAAAACGATAAGTTAAAAGTTCGTTTCAGACCTTCTTATTTCCCTTTTACCGAACCTTCAGCAGAAGTTGATATTGAATGTGTCATGTGTGCAGGAAAAGGCTGCCGGGTTTGCAGTCATACCGGCTGGTTAGAAATCTTAGGTTCGGGAATGGTCCATCCGAATGTGCTCGGATCCGTCGGGTTCGATAGCGAAGAATACACAGGTTACGCATTTGGTATGGGAGTGGAAAGAATGACCATGCTGCGTTACGGGGTAAACGATTTGAGATTGTTTTTTGAAAACGATTTACGTTTTTTAAAACAATTTAATTAAGAAAAAAAGAAAAAGATAAAACAAATTATTCACCACGGAGGTTCTGAGAAATACAAAAAAGTCATTGACTAAATGTTTGGACAGCCCTAAAACAATCGATTAGATCGATCTATGTTTTCCAATGACTTTCTGTAAATTTTTTTTCTCCGAATCTTCGTGCCTCTATGGTGAAATATCTTTTCATGTTTTGATTGTTATATGTGGAAACAATAAATGAAAATTAGTGAAAATTGGCTAAGAACCTGGGTGGATCCCAATATCTCAACCGATGAACTGGTAGCGACATTAACCATGGCCGGATTAGAAGTTGATGGTATCCAAGTGATGGGTGCTGAGCTGGCTGGTATTTTAGTCGGAAAAATCATCAAGGCTGAACAACACCCAGAAGCTGACAAACTCCAAGTTTGCACCGTTGATGTTGGCGCTGAAAAAATGCTACAAATTATCTGCGGTGCACCCAATGCGCGAGAAGGTATTAAAGTTGCGGTGGCGACCATAGGCTGTATTTTGCCCGGTAATTTTAAAATCAAAAAAGCGAAACTTCGTGGTGTGGCATCTTTGGGTATGTTGTGCTCAGGTAAGGAATTAGAATTATCAGATGATCACGATGGTATTATCGAACTTTCAGATAATGCAATAATAGGTCAACAGTTTGTCGATCATTTAGGATTAAAAGATGTCGCCATCGATATCGATTTAACACCCAATCGTGGCGATTGTTTAGGGTTAAAGGGGATTGCCACTGAAGTGGGTGTATTAACTCAGACAAAAGTTAACCCTATTCAAATAAAAAAAATTCCTGCGACTATTGAAGATCGCATTGAGATCAAATTAAACGCAGTCAAAGCAAACTCTCGATTTACTGCTCGAGTTATGACCGGAATTAATATTAAAGCCGAAACCCCTGACTGGATGAAAGCTCGTCTATCAGGTTCAGATATACGATCGATCGATCCGGTTGTTGATATCACTAACTATGTGATGTTGGAACTCGGTCATCCGATGCACGCATTTGATCGAAATAACGTTTCAGGTGCGATTGAAGTTCGTTATGCGCAAGAGAATGAAAAACTGATTTTATTGGATGATAGTTCAATTGATTTAAGAACGGATACAGTGATTGTTGCTGATCAAGATAAAGCATTATCAATGGCCGGTATTATGGGCGGAAAATATTCCGGCATTAATTCGAATACTACCGATATTATTTTAGAAGCCGCTCACTGGCACCCTATTGAAATTGCTGGTAAAGCGAGAAGTTATGGTTTACACACGGATGCCTCTCACCGTTTTGAACGTGGTGTTGATTATAATCTTTGTGCACAAACGATCGAAAGAGCTACCGAGTTATTATTAGAAATTGTCGGTGGTCAAGCAGGTCCCATCATCGATGAAATTGATCAACCAAACTTTCCAAAATCCCGACAAGTCAAATTACGTCGTACTCGAATCGAACGTTTATTGGGAATTCATCTTTCTGATGAACAAGTGGTTGATATTCTCACTCGTTTGGGTATGGAATTAACTGAAGAAGAAGATGGTTGGTTAGTCGTGATCCCGAGCTGCCGATTTGATATTTCAATCGAAGCCGATTTGATTGAAGAGTTGGTTAGGATATACGGTTACAACAATGTGCCAAGCCGAAAACCGGTAGGTGAGTTATCCATGATACGTCGACAGGAAAATCGACTGGTTAAATCACAACTGGGTCATTTGCTTGCAGACAGAGGATATCAAGAGGCTATCACCTATTCATTTGTTGACGAGCAATCTCAACAGTTGATTGATCCGGGAGTTAAAGCTTTACCTCTGCTGAATCCTATTTCGGCCGATCTCGCGTTTATGCGTACCTCACTTTGGCCGGGATTGCTAAAAGCGGTGGAATATAATCAAAAACGCCAACACGATCACGTTCGATTTTTTGAAACTGGTTTAAAGTTTGTACCTAGTGAAGGGGGTCTTGTTCAGACACCGGTCATTGCTGGTGCAATAAGTGGAAGGAAAAACACTGAAAGCTGGGAGGCTGATAATTCAAAACTTGATTTTTTTGATCTAAAAGGCGATTTAGAGGCTATATTTAAGCTAACGGCAGCTGATGGGCAATTCAAATTTGTTGCGGCGCAGCGAGATGGACTTCACCCTGGGCAAACCGCTGAAATAAGCCGAAATGGTAAAACGTGTGGTTTTATGGGTAAAATCCATCCACAAACCCAAAGAGCGTTTGACATCGATGAGCCTGTTTACCTGTTTGAACTTGAGTTAAAACGGGTTACTCAGCGCAAAATCCCTAAGTTTAGCCTTTTATCGAAATTTCCATCCATTCGTCGAGATATTGCTGTTTTAGTAAAAGAAAACGTGACTTCTTCGCAAATAGTTGATTTAATTAGACAAACAGCCAAAAATTGGCTAAATAATGTAGTGATATTTGATATTTATCGTGGAAAAGGTATAGAAGCCGGTTTTAAAAGTGTAGCGATTGGTATAGAGCTCCAGCGAACTGATAGAACGTTCAAAGATGTTGAGATATCCAAAACCATTGATCGCGTAGTCGCCACTCTAACCGAAAAACTAGAAGCAGTATTAAGAGACTGAGTGAGATTAATTTTTAAAGGATTTAAGGCGTTTAATGGATTAAAGCTGTGAGGATTAATATATGGCATTGACTAAAGCAGAAATGGCAGAGCGATTGTTCGACGACTTAGGTTTGAACAAAAGAGAAGCCAAAGAAATGGTTGAAGGCTTTTACGAAGAGATTAGAAACTCTCTGGCAAGCAATCAACAAGTAAAATTATCAGGTTTCGGTAATTTTGATTTACGTGATAAAAAACAACGACCCGGCCGAAATCCTAAAACCGGCGAAGAAATTCCAATTTGCGCTCGTCGCGTGGTGACTTTTAGACCAGGACAAAAATTAAAGGCTAGAGTAGAAGCATATGCTGGAAGCAAGTAATAATCACGAACTGATCCCGATCCCGGACAAGCGTTATTTCACTATTGGTGAAGTGAGCGAATTGTGTTTGGTAAAGCCTCATGTTTTACGTTACTGGGAACAGGAATTTCCTCAACTAAGTCCAGTTAAACGTCGTGGTAATAGGCGTTACTACCAGCGCGACGATGTTATGGTTATTCGTGAGATCCGTGAACTTCTCTATGATCAAGGGTTCACCATTGGTGGTGCTAGGCAACAGTTGGAGTCGGAGGAAGTTAACCCAGACCCCGCAGCGATTAAAGCCATTATCAACGATTTGCAGAGTGTTCTTAGAATACTTGCTCATTAATCATTTTTGACTTTATTTTTGCAATTTCTCTGAGATTCTTTGCCTCCGTGGTGAATGATTATTTTTTCTTTTCTTTCTATTGCAAACTCAGCTATTTCAGGTAGTATTCTGCTCCGGTGTTAGATTAACCTGTTAATTCAAACCTGATTCGAATTTAAAATAAACACCATGTCGGAATGTGGCGCAGCCTGGTAGCGCACTTGTTCGGGGTACAAGTGGTCGGAGGTTCAAATCCTCTCATTCCGACCAATTTTTTCTCTTACTCCTTGTTATTATTCTAGGATAATAATGATAAATTCAGCTTTATGTTGAAAGCATGTATACTTGCGATTGATCGAAGTATAATTTTCAATGTCTAAGATAAATGCTTAGAAGGGATGTTTTTTTGCAGGCAGGCAAAATCTTATTGTTGTTGATGCTATTCCTTGGTTGGAATGTGTCTGCATATGCGTTTGAATCATCGACCAATCCCCTTCCTTCCAGTATTGTAGCTGTTTTTTATCCTGATGCCAAAGAGCCATATCGCAGTATTTACCAAGATATTATTTCCGGTACACAAAACGGTATTAAGATCGGCACTGAACCTACCATCCAACTAAAATCTTTTGTACTTAAAAAAGGATTCAATAGCGAGCTTATTGCAAATATTTTGCGGGAACAGAATATATCCAAAGTGATTGTACTTGGTCGTCTTGGTTATAAACTGGCTAAGTCTTTACCCAAAGAATTTAATGTAGTCTCTGGTGCGTTGCCAATAAGACCCAATGGCGTATCTGGTATTAGTTTGATCACTGATCCCGGTTATCTGTTTGAATATTTATCTCAAGTTGCACCGGAAGTAAATCGTATCCACATAGCCTATAGCAAAAGAAGTGAATGGATTATCGAATTAGCCAAAACCGCTGCCGAAAAACAAGGGTTGAATTTAGATCTGAAAAAAGTCAACAATACAAAGGAAGCGATCCAGTTTTATCAACAATTATTTGAGTCTGATGTTTCAAAAAAAGATGCTATCTGGCTACCGCTCGATCGTGTTTCATCACATGATAAAATCACTCTACCCATTATTCTGGAAAAAGCCTGGGCGAAGGAAGTGGTGGTATTTTCCAGTAAGCCTTCTCACGCAAAGCGTGGTGCTTTATTTTCGACTTACCCCGATAATTTTGTTTTGGGACAACGTCTCTACCAAATGGTTATGGCACTAGCCAAACAACCTCAGCAAAAACAGTTCGCTGCTCTGAGTTCTTTACAGCTAGCAGTTAACTTGAGAACGGCTGCGCATCTGGGGTTTAAGTACAGCTCTGAACAACAACAGAGTTTTAAGCTGACTTTTCCCGAGTAGTCATGTATTTTTTTCGTTTTAATTTCAAATCAGACGCGAGTTTTAAGCGTCAGCTATTGAGTTTCTTTATTATTAGTGTGGCTATTCTTGCCTTGGTAACTTCAATCATTACCGCTTGGCAAGCCAGTCAATTGGTCAGGCAATCTACTATTAATACAGGTTTGCAATTGACCGGTAATTTTGCGGAGCAAAGTTTGTTAGCATTATTGACTGATAGTACTGAGAATTCAAAAGAAGCCATTGACAGTACTCTCGGTTTTCAGTCCGTTTCTGGTGTTGCCATTTTTAAGCCGGATGGCAGCTTGCTGGTTGCCTCATCTGGTGTTTCAGAGCGGGTATTTTATACTCGATTTTCAGAATCATTAAAATCAAACCAAGCAAAAGATATTGTTCAATTATTTAATGAGCTGGATAATATGTGGTTATTTAGCGCTCCGGTGATTTATGTTGTTGATGAGTTTGATATTGATATTGTTGATCCAGAGGACGAGAACCAGCAAACGGAAGTGTTGGGTTATGTTTTAGTCGAATTCAATAAGAATGAATTACATCAAATACAACAGTCCATTTTTATTAATAATCTGTTTATTGGGAGTCTGGTTGCTGGCGTGCTTGCATTATTTATGGGCTGGGGAGTTAATCGATTAATCGGCCCTTTGATTGAGTTGTCTCAAACGATGAGAACCGCGACTGACGTTAAATATTATCCCAGAGCCCAGATAACCGGTGCCGCTGAAATTAGGCAAATGGCAGAAGCTTATAATCAGATGATGACATCTCTAGAATTACAGAATACTGAACTAGAAAAACATCGTGATACTTTAGAGTCCGAAGTTGAAATGAGAACACAGGAATTACAGGTGGCTAGAGACACCGCATTAACGGCCAGTCGTCACAAGTCAGAATTTTTGGCTAATATTAGTCATGAGTTGAGAACTCCGCTTCAAGCGATCATTGGATATTCCGAACTGGTCAAAGAAGATTTGGAACTTGAATGTATGGACACTCAAGTCGAGGATCTTAATAAGAGTATTCGAAGTGCTCACAACTTGTTGGAGCTAATTAATAATATTTTGGATATTGCTAAAATAGAAGCGGGCCGAATGGATTTGTACTTAAAGCCCGTTGATATGGCGAGTCTAATTAATGAGACATTGGAAATGATTGTCCCTATGGCGGCGGCCAACAAAAATAAAATAGTGGTTGAGCGTGAAGCTCTAGCATTGAGCCTCGTCGTTGATAGACAAAAACTAATGCAGATTTTTCTTAATCTATTGAGCAATGCTTGTAAGTTTACTAAACAAGGGACTATTACCTTTTCAATTAGTAATGATGCATTTTTCTTGTGTTTTTCGGTGATAGATACCGGGGTTGGTATTCCGCAAGATCAACTGGATACGGTTTTTGAACAATTTACTCAGGTGGATGGAAGTCAGACTCGAAAATTTGAAGGCACAGGATTGGGTATGGCGATCACCCAGAATTTTTGTCAGTTAATGGGAGGCCAACTTCAGGTTGAAAGTGAGGTCGGGGTAGGGAGTAAATTTAGCGTCAAGTTGCCATTGAAATAATAGAGTAGGTTAAATATCGTTGCTTCGCAACCCGTAGCTGTTACACTCGTTATCTTTGATCATTCGATGTCTTATACTACACTGAAAAGAGGCTATGTCAGGTTAGTTATCATTTGAAAGTCTGTATATAAAAACATAAGGTATTCTCCATGTCATTTACTCGTTTTTTGGTTAGTTTGTTGACCGCATTCATATTGACCTTTTCTGCACTACCGATTTTTGCAGGAGAAGATTTTGGTGATGAGTTCGAAGGCGAAGATGAACTCGCGGATTATTATGGAGATGAGGATTTTGTGAGTATCGCAACTGGCTCTAAACAGTTGTTGCATAAAGCACCATCAATCGCGTCAGTGATTACTGCGGAAGAAATAGAGAGAATGGGTGCTAGAAACCTCACTCAGGTACTAGATACTGTACCGGGCTTGCATGTGTCACGCAGCGGACAACTGATGGCTCCTGAATTCTGGTTTCGTGGTATCACGTCCACTTTCAATCCACAAACCTTAATGATGATCAATGGTGTTTCTACTAAAAGTTCTGTAAGAGGAGACAACCATGTTGTTTGGGGGGAGTTCCCCATTCACATGATCCAAAGAATCGAAATAATAAGAGGGCCAGGTTCTGCGCTTTACGGTGCTGATGCATTTTCCGGTGTTATCAACATCATTACTAAAAGTTCATCTTCCAAGAGCGCTAACGAAGTTGGGGGAATGGTCGGTAGTTTTAACACCAAAAATCTTTGGATAAATCACAATATAGAATTAGGTGGTTGGCAGTTTGCCACCAATCTCGAATATATCGAGAGCGATGGTTTTAAGGCAATCATCGAATCTGATGCCCAAACCAATATTGATGTGTTTGCGGGGACCTTAGGTGTTCCTGCTGTTTCTTTGGCGCCGGGTCCTCTTTTTACCGAATTCAAAGCACTTGATTTTTGGCTGACAGCTGAGAATGAAATGTTAAAAATTGATTGGGGCTTGCTCAATAAATTTGATCTCGGTACGAGGCTCGGCGCTACCGAAGCACTCGATAGTCATGGATTAACGAGCGGATACAAAAATATTATTAAACTGTCATTAAAAGAAAGGAAAGTCAGTGATTTTTTTTCCTACTCTTCAAAGCTGAGTTTTTATGCGTCAAGTCAAGAGGTCGATGAAGATTTTATCCTATTTCCTCCAGGCTCTGTTTTTGGTGCATTTCCTGATGGTTTTATCGGTAACCCTGAATGGAAAGAAGAAACCACTAAATTTGAACTGGATTTTAAGTATTCAGGATTTGAAAAATTTGAATTACTTTTTGGTACCGGTTATGAAAGACAAAATCTTTATAAAGTCGAGGAGCAAAAGAATTTTCTTCCTGATTTCAGTCCACGGCCAGGGGGGTTAGAAGATGTTTCTGATACAGCAGAGGTGTTTATGCCTGAGGCTGTTAGAGATAGTCACTTTTTTTATGCTCAGTTAGTGAACCAGATTGCGCCAGATTGGGAATTAACGGCTGGTGCAAGATTTGATGACTATTCGGATTTTGGTTCAACCCTTAATCCACGCGTTGCTTTGGTTTGGTCTACGAGCTTGAAACTGACGACTAAATTTTTATATGGTAGAGCTTTTCGAGCACCATCTTTTGCTGAACTGCTCGTCATTAATAATCCCGTAGCTCTTGGTAACCCCAATATTAAACCAGAAACAATCGATACATTGGAAATGGCTTTTAATTATAAATTTTCACCAGAATTTTCGTTGGACATTAATATATATGAATATAAAATAAAGGATTTTATCACCTTTGTTCCTGACCAAAATGGACAAACTGCGACAGCACAAAATGTTGGAGAAAGCACTGGTTTAGGATTTGAGACCAGTATTGATTGTTCTATTACGGAAAAAATAAAAATATTAGCCAATATGGCTTATGTAAAAGCAGAGGATGATTTGGTTAATGATGATGTTGGTGAGTATCCTAATTTTCAATCCTATCTTCGTGCTGAATGGTCCATTAGTGAGAACTGGCAATTACACACTCAGATAAATGATGTTGGAAAAAGAGAAAGAGTACCCAATGATTCAAGAGATCAACTGAGAGGTTATACAACGCTAGATTTTACATCTATTTATCAATTTTCTGAAAGCGATCTGAGTTTGGAGTTTACCGTTAATAATGCCTTTGACGAAGATGTCAGAGAACCTAGTTCGGCCGGTACCACTTTTGGCGCTATTAATGTTCCCAATGATTTACCGCAAGCAGGGCGCGCAGCCTATATCCGTATTAGTACACAATTTTGATCGCTACTCAACGAGGATTAGTTACCAACGAGTTGGCATAACCCCTGTATAATTTAAGTCTTTGCATTTTAAAGGTAATAGAGCTCCTGGCGGTTTTTCAAGTGTATCTAAATAACACGGCGGCATGCCGGCAAAAACAAGCAGTGATACAAACAAATTCATTTCGACTTCATTGAAGCCAAAATCTGCGCAAATTGCGGCGTACAGAGCCGCAATATTCATTCGGATTTTTTTCTTTCTTTTAAGATAGTCTTCTATTTGGAAAGCCATCCGAAAATAGTAGCCATTATCGCACTTTAACGAATTTAAAAATAAGACTAAATGCGGCACTCTTTCATCAAGAGATGAAATGGGTCGTCCAAAGCCATAAATCGTTTTATTTTGGTGGAGTTTTCCTTCAATTAAATCATCTAGGCTTATTCCTTTGGATATTTTTCTCCCAAGATTTCGATACATAGACAGGCAGCTGACGAGGGGCTTGGCAACGAATAGTTCAGCATCACAAGATGCAATTCCACCCACCATCGATAAAATGGGAGTCGTTCGCGCGGCACTGGCAAGAGATGAAATACGGTTAGGCCAAATTCGAATATCGGCGTAGCTGGTACTTACCCATATATAGTTTAATATTTTTAATTCTATTTCTGAAAATTCTTTGCCGGTAATACCAAAAAGGTTTAATTCGAACCATGTCATATGATCAAGATCATTGTGGAGATCCTTGCCTCGGAAAACGGAGCGTTCGCTGAGGTATGCTAGGCCCGTTTTAGTCGGATATTGGTTATGGAGGTTGTTTAAGTCATTTAGGCTCATTTAGATATCCTCTGACTAACGCCTCAATATCGGGAAGTGGTTTTTTCTTAGGAGGATTTTCCAAAGTTACCGTGTCTGCAAAAAACGGAAATTTTCTCCATCCTAGATATTTTTGTTCCATAGCGTGCGCGGCAGCTCCTGGAAGCCTCAGCATAAGAAAGAGGTATTCACATTGTTCTCCGGTTAAATTCAGATCACAAAAAGCCGCCGCCAAAACACCTATTAACGATAGTGCTGACTTGGACTCTAATTCAAGTTTGGGTTTTTGGTCCGCTAGCCATTTAAGGTGTTCACCTGACGAATATTCAAGTAAACCTTTTAAACAATCCTCTACCGATTTTGCTGATTTAATAGAATGAGGATCAAAACCTGGAATATGCTCAATAACAGGCCAAATACCCTTTTCCTCGGACTCGGCAAATGACAAATCGATTTGTGCTAATCGGATATTTCGCCGCCATAAATCCATGGTAAGACTAAGCTCTCTGGCTCCACAAAACTGGCCCGAACCAACGCTCAATGCTGCGATAAGTACAGATGCACTGGGAGCTTTTGCAACGCCAGCATTCATGGATGCTCTTACGCTGAGTTCTCTGATCCCTGGGTTGGCCAGAACAATGGCTAATTTTTCTAAGAGTATTGATTCTTTCCGACTTGGACGTCGGCTTGAGATAAGCAAAAATAGATAATCAATCCATTTAGCATTATTAAGTAAATCGTCGAATAGGTTGTAGCCAAAGCAAAAACATTGGTCTGCTTGAAATGCATTTTCTTCATTCGGAATTTCATGCCAAATAGCGGTTTCTAACTTGTAATCATCGCTCATATTAACCCCCAGGCGTTGCAGATTGATTATCCGCCAGCCCCTTCACTCGTTGCCCCATAGGGGGCACTTCTGCTGGATCAATCAGCATATTGATCATTGTTGGTGCTCGTTTTTTACCTAACCGTTTCCAATCAATAGCCACTAATTCTTCCGGTGTTTTAATCGTTACTCCTTCCACTCCCATGGCTTCGGCCATTTTCGCATAATCAATTTCAGGTAGTTCAAATCCTACTTCCGCCGCGCCGCCAAGTTTTTGTCCATGTTTAACCATGCCCAACACGCTGTCATTGAGTACTACGTATATAACCGGAATTTCGTGCTGTAACGCCACCGTAATTTCTTGACCTGCCATCAAGTAACTTCCGTCACCAGTGACACAAACCGAAGGCTGTTTAGAGCCAAAACAAGTGCCAATTGAGGCACCGACAGCCCATCCCATGGAGCCAAACCCCATCGCTATGTGATAGTAACCTTTTGCACTGGCGCGGTGGAAATAATGGGTAAACCATGCCCAAGCATTACCGGCATCTATTAGAATTCGAAAATTAGATGGAATTCTTCTCGCAAATTCCGTCACCATTCGCTGCGGTTTAAGTGGAATGGCATTTGACAAACATTTGTCAGGCTCATTAAGTCGAACTTGATAACCGTGATTACTATTCGGTATCGACCTCTCCAGATAGTTTTGTTTCGCTAGATCGATGGCGTTCCAGCTACGGCCCCATTTCACTCCCTGGCGAACATTTTTATTGAGTTGCTTAAAGATAGAATCGATATCCCCACATACATGTAATCTCGCCATTGGCGAGCGAGAAAAATGCTCTACAGTACAATCAATGTGCACCAGACGATCGTTAAGTAAATGAGATTGCCAGCCACTAGTACCAAGTTCCGTAATAGGGGTTCCAACCGCTATAACCAGATCGATGGTATCTTCGGCCATTGTTTCGCGAGCACTCTGATGACCAGCAAATCCAAACACCCCTCGATAAAGTGGGTGAAAGGCGTTGATCCAACGTTTACCGGCCGGGCCAGTCATAATGGGGGCGCGAGTCAACTCTGCAAATTCCATTATGGAGTCGATCGCCAAGCCACAACCTTTACCCAAAAATAATGCGATACGCCAGGTGCTCGATAAAAGATCCGTTAATTGTTCGACCGCGGCGTTGTCTGTCAAAGCAAACTGATGGGATAATCGATGGGCATTAACACTTGGTTCTTCGAATCTTTCCTGACGGAGAATATCAGACGGGATACTAATATGAGCCGGTCCACGAGGAATACGAAATGCTGCCATTATTGCTGCAATGATTTTGCTGTTAAGCTGTTCTCGGTGGGAAACCAAAGTATTGTATCGCGTGCAGTGTCGTAGAATTCCAACGGTATCTATTGCTGTACAGGAAGATTCCTGCAATGCATTTTTGCCAAATTTTGGTAAAGGTGTTTGCGCGCTAATGACCAACATTGGGATATTGTCTGCAAACGCAGAGGCGATGCCCGTAAGTAAATTGGTGGTACCTGGTCCTGTGGTCGCACAACAGACACCGAGTTTGCCCGTTTCTCTAGCGTATCCCTCCGCCATGAAAGCGGCACCCGCTTCATGCCTAGCTACAATAATTGCTGGCCCTCCGGAGTTTTTATTTTTTGCTAAGGCGTTATATAAAGGTTCAATCGCGCCGCCTGGAACACCAAAAACATAGTCTACTCTAAGTATTTTTAAATACTCAGTGATCAAATCGGCATTATCAAATATTTCAGATGAAATGACTAAGTCATTTTGGTTAGTTTTTTTTTCTGATTCAGATAGGTCTAGCAAATCAACTGTCATATTGGCTAACTTCATACGGCTCCAGTGCCTCTCTACATTGGCTTTATATGCCTTTAGGTAATAAGTTAGGGATCAGATATTCAATTATGAATTGGTAAATAATTCATGTCCGTATATTAATTCATGTCTGTATATATTGAAGTGTAGTACAAATTATTGAAACAGTGAGGGTTTTAGCGGGGATGTTTGCGGGTAATCTCAAAATGTGATGCTGGTATTTTTAAGGGCCAAATAAATCCTCAACTGGCGCTGGTTTTCCTAAATGATATCCTTGCGCGTAAGTTACACCAATTTCAGCGAGAATATCCATCGTATCCTGATTTTCTACAAATTCAGCGACTGTCTTTTTATCAAGCGCAGTGGCCACTTCATAAATGGCCTTGACGAGAGCAAGGTCAACGGGATTGGTGGCTAAATCAACTACAAATGATCCGTCAATTTTAACGGACTCTGCCGGTAATTGTTTTAAATAATTAAAGGTACTAAATCCAGTGCCAAAATCATCAATCGAAAATTCACAACCAAGCTTGCAGATATTGGCAACAATTTTTTGAGTTTCGGTAATGTTACTTAGACTGGCACTTTCAGTTAACTCAAAAATAATTCGTGTGGCCTGAACCTTATGAAATTTTAGTTGTTCGATAATATAGGGAACCAGTCGTTCGTCACTGAATCCTTGAGCGGATAAATTGATTGCAATTTTTTCCAGTCGAGGGTATTTAGACAAATAGTGAAAGGCTTTATTAATGACTTGTTGATCTAATAGGCTCATAACGCCTTCGCGTTCAAGTGCTGGTATAAATTCACCGGGCGCGATTACTCGATTATCAGTTAGCAGACGAACTAGCGCCTCATGATAAGCCGTTTTGCCACTTGTAATTTCAATCACCGGTTGAAAATACAAAACTAGCTTGTCATCAGCCACGGCTTGTTGAAGTTGTCTTGCCCATTCCATACTGGCTTGAAAAGCTTTACTTTGTGCGTCATTTTTATCATAGACATGAGATAAATTCCGGCCCTGTTTTTTGGCTGCATAAAGTGCGATGTCGGCTTGCTTCATATGTTCTTCAGCGGAGGCTTCCTTACCGCTGATCTCGGAAATACCAACAGAGCAATTGACCTTAAATATTTGATCATCAATCTGGCATCGATATTTATCTAATAGTCGACAGATATCATCGGCAATGATGGTTGCGATTTCCCTGTTGGTATTGGGGAGTAAAAGCGCAAACTCATCGCCGCCAATACGCGAAAGAACATCGGAATTTCGAATTCTGGATTTCATTAACGAAGCAATATTTTTTAAAACCATATCACCTTGATGATGACCTAGCGTATCGTTGATCACTTTAAAATGGTCCAGATCAATGTATAGCAAACAGTGGGGGCCGTTACCTCTTGAAGCAGTCGCGGTAAATTGTGTTAATTCGGTTTCAAAATAGTGTCGGTTGAATAATCCGGTTAAGCCGTCGTGCATGGCCACATATTCTAAATCCTGCTGCGCCTTTTTCCTGTCTGTAATATTATCAATGGTACCAGAAATACTCCGATTGCCTTGATCATTCCCTAAATTAATCTCTAACCGTGCCTCTGCCCAGATCTCCTCAGCAAACTTGTTTTTAATTCTAAATTCAAAGCGGTGATTGCTAACACTGCCGGATAAAATAGTCATTAATTCGTTGGAAATATGCGCGTTGCTGTCGCTCGTATTCTCTATAAACTCCAATAAAGATCGTTGTCGACTTTCATCAATCGAATAACCGGTCAGACGCTCCCAGGCTTTGTTTAAAAAACTGATATCACCGTTTTCTTTAAGTTCAATAACAACGCTTCCTAGATGATCTAGCAATAACTGGTGGGCCTCAAAAATAGTACGGTATTGTTGTCGGCTCTTATCGAGCGATTCAGCCTTAGCCGCAAATTGAGAGTTGCTGATAATATAATCTTCTCTGCGCGCTGCGGTTCCACAAACTCTGCGTAATTGCTCCGCTCTAAAAGGTTTGGTAATAAAATCGGCAGCTCCGGCTAACATCAGTTCTTCGGCTAATTCCATAGTATGGTTAGCGGTCATTATGACGACCGATTGAGAGGGTTTTTCCTGTGTTATAGTTTCCAAGATCTGGTTTCCACTCATACCAGGTAACATGACGTCTAGTAAAACGAGTGAATAAGAATTCTTACGCCATATCTCCAGTCCGGTTTCACCATCGGTGGCGGATTCTATTCTGAACTGATTGCCCAAGATCCGCCCCACTAGGTTTTGGGTATCCAGATTATCTTCGATCACTAGGATCGGTGCTTTTTCCATGTCTTTTAGCGGGGTGAGATCGTTACTACTAATAATTGCCGCTAATTCGTCTCTTTGCTCATAGGAAATCAGTTTATTGATACCAAATTCTCTGGCGGTCGTTTTTGCGATATGATCGCACCAAGTACTCGCCACGATAATAAAAGGGATGTCTGAAGCACATTTTAATACACCTGAACGTACAAGCCGTGCAAGTCTCCAACCGTCAAAACTGCCTAGATTAATATTACTGACGACAAAATTGATGTTCTTGGTTTTAAGGAATTCCACGGCTTGTTTTGCATTGGTTGCCGTGATGATCTGAAAGTCTACCTTGGAATCCAACAAACCCTTAAGCGAGTTAAGATGCTCCAGATTACTATTGACCAGCAATAAGTGCTGATTTTTAGATTTTTCAGGCATATCTATCCATAAATCCGTATGAAATTAGCTATGTTTAGTGTGTTGAACAGAGCTAGTATAGTCGATAATTTCAATAGCGGCACAATCTCCGAAAAAATTGAAAAAATCTTTATAACTCAATGAAATATCGGCTTGTTTTCTGTCAAACAAACCCCATGTACAGACAGTCTAATATTGTTAGTTCATTTCAGCTCAATATTGTCATGCGCTGTCCATAATTTATTGCTAAAATAAGCCGACTAAATTAGGTTTAAAAGCGAATAATACCTCATCGGAGATAAAAATGAGAGAACTACTTGTAATTGCAGATCAAAACGGAAATAGCAATCCTGCTTTCATGCACGCGCTGGAGATGGCCAAAAATACTGGCGCCAAAATCGAATTTGTTGGTTTTGTCCATGCTGCGGGTGTCGATAGTTCAGAAATTCTCAGCCAAAGCGAAAAACGAAAAGTGCATCACAAATTTATTGATGACAAGTTGGCTCAAATGGAGACCTTTTTAAAAGATATTGATTTGGGAGATGTCAGAGTTAATCCCGATGTCGTTTGGGAGCGGTCTTTTGAACGATGGGTTACTGCACGGTGTGATCAGAAATCATTTGATATGATTTTTAAAACGGGCTATCGTTCTGAATCTTCTACCCATGTACCATCTGATTGGCAATTAATGCGTCATTGCCCGGATCCAGTAATGATCGTTGGTAACAAACCATGGAAAGAAGGTGGTAAAATTTTAGCCGCTCTTGATTTATCCTCCAGCAAAGAAGATATGTTAAAGCTAAATGAAGAAATATTGCGCTATTCTTTTATTATTGCTAAAGCGACCCATAGTGAAGTGCATGCTTGCTACTCGATCGCGCTACCATCTTCATTGGTTGGGTTCGATTTTTTTGATGGTGATGCCTATGAAACAAAAATGAAAGAGTCTATCGATCCCATTATTTCTAAGTTGATCAAAGATGGTGGCTTAAATAAAGACACATTGCATCTTGTATCCGGTAAGCCTGCCAAAGAGGTTCTCCGCATTGCAGAAAAAATTAATTCTGACGTAGTGGTTATGGGAACTAAAACACGTGTGAGTTTGCGAGGGCGTTTACTCGGTAACACCGCTAAGAGCGTTTTACACAGTGTTGATGCTGATGTGGTTGTTATTAAATAAAATTGCGTTTAGTGAAAACTAATCAAATTTTAAATTCTGGATTTTGCTGACAGGACGTAGGCAAGTAAGGTCATGCAGGAGCAATTGCCGAGGAAGCGGAAGTTTTATTTTTCTCTAGAGGAAAATGGTAATGAGTAGCTGTCATAATACAAATGCGTCCAGCAGCGATGATCTGATGGGGTTGATTGTTCATTCCTACAATAATTATCTAGCTGGTATTATGGGCTACTTAGAATTGGCATTGCTGGAATGTGAAAATACAGAAGTTGAAGATCGTCTTAAACGTTCATTGGGATCCGGCATTGAAGCGGTTCATTTTGGTAAAACGATTTTGGCATCGGTGGGACGATTACAAGTGCCACTGCAAAGCCATTCATTAGCTAGCCTGCTGAACGCAGTGAATGAGAAACAAGTTGAATTTGATCTCGATTTGAATATGGATATTGGATCAATTAAAGAGTCAAAAATCAAAACCGACCCTATCTGGTTTAAAGAATGCTTGATGGACCTAATTGAATTTATCGTAGTTGCAAGTAAGGAAAAGAAAATAGGATTAAATTCTACTATCGACCAACAGAGTCAGAGGGTTAATATTATCATCCGGGGTGAGGGTGTTCAACTATCTGATGAAGAGATAGAATTTTTGTTCGAACCATTTTATTCCAGTCGAAAAATTATCGGTAAAAAAGATATTGGCTTGGCAAAAGCGAAAGGTTTTCTGGCTCAGATGAACGCTGATTTATGTTGGCAAAATAATAAAGGTTTTATGTTGAATATCCCGATAGAACTCTAGAATTTATCGAAGCCCAAATTAACATTCAATAATATTAACCGCTAATCCACCGCGAGATGTTTCTTTGTATTTTGTTTTCATATCCCTTCCCGTTTCACGCATGGTCTTTATCACCTTGTCCAGCGAAACTTTGTGATCACCATCGCCTTGTAATGCTAGTCTTGAAGCGTTAATAGCCTTTATAGCACCCATTGCATTGCGTTCAATACAAGGTACTTGCACCAGTCCACCAACCGGATCACAGGTTAATCCTAGATTGTGTTCCATGCCAATTTCTGCAGCGCATTCTACTTGTGATGGACTTCCGCCTAACGCTTCGGTTAATCCGGCGGCTGCCATTGAACAGGCTACTCCAACTTCACCCTGACAACCGACTTCAGCTCCGGAAATAGAAGCGTTGAGTTTATACAAAATGCCGACCGCTGCGGCAGCCAGTAAAAAACGACGAATATTTTCTTTATCTTTAGGAGCGTAATAGCTCACGTAGTATTTAAGTACCGCCGGAATAATACCGGCGGCACCGTTAGTTGGCGCTGTGACCACTCGACCACCTGCGGCGTTCTCTTCATTAACAGAAAGAGCCCATAAATTAACCCAGTCCATCGCACAAAGCGGATCATGGTTGGTCGAACGATTTTTTAGTTTGCGATAAAGTGCAGGGGCTCTACGGCGAAGTTTTAAACCACCTTTTAGTACGCCTTCTGATTTGGTGCCCTTGTCAATACATTGGTTCATTGTTTGCCAGATATTATCAAGCCCTTGTCTGATCTCATCGAGAGTTTTCCAAGTTTTTTCGTTTTCCAACATCATACTACTAATGCAAAGGCCGGAGCTTTTGGCCATGGACAAAAGTTGGTCGCCAGTTTGAAAATCAAAAGGTAATTTTAAGTGCATTTGAGTGATCGGTTTTTCTTCGGTGTTTTTAGCAATAACAAAACCACCACCAACTGAATAATAGATTTTCTCTAAAATAATATTTTGCTCTGAGTCCAAGGCGGTAAATTTCATTCCATTAGCATGATCGGGCAAGGTCTGTCGCTTATGAAAAATAATGTCTTTTTTTTCTTCAAACGTTATTTGTAATTCACCATTAAGGTTTAATTGCGATTGAACACGGATGCGATCTAATATTAGAGGAATACTATCGGTATCGATTATATCCGGTTGGTGGCCTTCCAACCCGAGCAAAATGGCAACATCACTGCCGTGCCCTTTACCGGTATGGCCTAATGAGCCAAATAGTTCAATTTTTATTCGATCGGGTTTGTCTTGTTGTGATAGGGTTTTGGAGATAAACATTTTTGCGGCGCGCATTGGGCCAACAGTATGAGAACTGGAAGGTCCGATACCGACGGTAAATAAATCAAAAACTGATACAGCCATATTGTGACTCTTAAAAAATAAAATCTGATTGGATAGTGATATACGAGTATAGGGTCGAAAAATATATGCAGGTAATCGCATTGAGGTACGAAACCCAACAAGCTGTTTCCTGCGTGATGTTAGAAATTTAGGTTTAACTATTGTTTTAGCATTTGGCTAAAATTAACCAGCATTCTAGCAGTCGCTCCCCAAATATTGTAATCATTATACTGAATAAGATAATAAGAAACGGATTGATTATTGATATTTCGATTAACTTTCTGGTGGTTGGATGAGTTGAGGACATAGGACAAGGGCACAAGAAATGCTTCGGCGACTTCATTTTCATTAATGGTTAGTTGATAGTTTGGATCAATAATGGCAACAAATGGACTGACTTGGTATTGGCTTATGGTATTTTGTCTTGGTAGGCGGCCGATGGTTTGAATCTGTTGGCCGACGATCCCAATCTCTTCTTCTGTTTCCCGTATAGCGGTTGTCTCTAGGTTTTTATCTTGTGGTTCAAATCGGCCACCTGGGAAACTGATCTCGCCGGGATGGTGTTTCAAGTGTAAGGCTCTTTTGGTTAAAATAATATCCCAATGGTTATTGTCACTATTTTTGACCAGTGGTAGCAAGACGCTCGCCTGTCGAAATTCCAAGTTAGGATCTCTGCCGCTCGCTATCAAGTAGTCTAACAACGCCTTATCTTCGTCAAGATCTGATTCGACGATCTCATCGAGCAGATTGAGTGGCAAAAGCCGTTCTTGTATAAAAGTTTGGTCCATTTTAAAGGTTTTTATCTCCCATTATTGGTTTTAGAGTAGCTGTTTGTTTGAGAATGACTGTTTGGTCGAGGATCGGAAGAATTTTATTGAGTTTATCAAAAGTTTCCTGATATTCCAGATCTAATTGAGAATCAGCAACTAGGCCGCCGCCCGCCCAACAATAAAGTTTGTGACTGTCAGAAATCAAAGTGCGTATGCAGATATTGGTATCCATATTATCGATAAAATCGATATAACCGATGATGCCGCAATAGATGCCTCTTTTAGTTGATTCCAGTTCATCAATAATTTGCATGGCTCTTAGTTTTGGTGCGCCGGTTATTGAGCCGCCGGGCAAAGTGGTAGCTAACAGATCAAAATTATCATAAGTATCATCAAGCTTTGACGTCACAGTAGAAATCAAGTGATGGACTGATTCAAAGTGGTATAAACCGAATAATTCGCTAACTTTGACACTGCCCTTTGAGGCGGTCTTACTGAGATCGTTTCTGAGTAAATCTACAATCATTAAATTTTCAGCTTTGTCTTTATTGCTGTTAATCAGTTGATTGGCAAGTTGTTGATCGAGTTTTGGGTCGGGATCGCGAGGTAAAGTGCCTTTGATCGGCTGAGTAGTGACATTACCCCGATGTGCTTCAATAAACCGTTCCGGTGAAAGGCTGAGTATTTGTTGGTTGGAAAAATTGAGATAAGCGGAAAAGGGAGAATTATTTTCTTTAGCTAAACTTTCATAAGCGGTTAATATTGACCCTTGGTATTCAGCGCTAAATCGTTGCGCAAAATTGACCTGATAACAATCGCCAGCATAGATGTAGTCACGTATTTGATTAAATCCCTTAGCGTAATCTTTAAAACTTAAATTTGATTTAAAAGGATTGCTAAGTTGAAAATCTTGTCTTAAAGGTTTATTACTTGCATCGGTGATTAATTTTACCACTTTGCTTTTCAAGCTTAACCAATTCGTTTCGGTTAAACCAAAATTGTAGAGTCGAGTGGTTTTGTTTTGATGATCACTAATTAATGCCCATTGATATAAACCCATTTGAATCAATGGAATACTGAAATCTGAAATCTGATCATTTGAATTGATTGTCTGTTGTAGACCAAAATCGTAACTGATGTATCCGATCCATCCTCCATTAAAAGGTAAATCAGATAGTGGCTGATCTTGATAGGATAAGTTAGATGATAAATTACGATATTCATTCAAAATTTCTCGCATACATTCAAGAGGTGCTTTATCAGACAATGATTGCGTTTGCTGCGAACCCTTATAGATTGAAGTGATCTCATTATCATAACTCAAGCGAACGCTGGGCTGGCAAACGCATATATCATATCGACGATAACGATTCGCTTTTGAACCTTCTTTTTGCTTGAGCCCGGTGCCACTGTCCAATAGCATTGCCCAGTCTTGCTCAAGCAGGCCATGTAAAGTCTGGTATTTCTTGTTGCCCGGGATATAGTCTATCTGTTCGAAAATCATACGGATCAAATCAATATTAGTTTGGAAGACTATTCTAACTGATAGCGGTAAAAGTTATTTTACTTTTGATGATTAAACCGGTCTAATTTATTGAAAATATTAATCCTCTTAATCAACTAAAATAATCAGATGCTAGAAATTATCCCCAGTAAAAAAATTGATGCCGTGGTACGTTTACCGGGCAGCAAATATATCGCTAATCGCTTGATCCCTTTATGCGCAATGGCGTCAACCCCTTCAGTATTGGATAATATTGTGGACAATGATGACATTCAAGCCGCTATTGCTGGCTTGAGGAGGCTTGGTTATCATTTGATTTTGAAAGATAATCAGTTAAGTATTCAACCACGAAGCACTTCTTTAGCGGCTCCGGTAACATTGAATACCTTGCATAGCGGGACTTTTTCTCGATTTGTTGCAGCGATTGCAGGATTGGAATCGGTTGATGTGACTATTGAATGTTCCGAGAAAATGGCGACCCGGCCGATGCAGGAGCTTTTTACAGCGCTTGGTGAAATAGGGATATCGGTTGATTCGAACAATCACAAATTACCAGCGACTATCTGCGGACCAGCTCAAAATCGAAAATGTCAATTGGACGCTGGACGAAGCAGTCAATTTTTGAGTGCTTTGCTAATGATCGGACCGTTGTTAAAACAGGGGATCGAAATCCAATTGGTTGGCAATCAGGTTTCCAACCGTTATGTGGATATGACCCTATTCTGGATGAACAAATTGTCTGTTGAAGTTGAGCAGGGCGAGAAAATTTATTCGATTGATGGCGAGCAAGAATATCGGGGTATTAATGCGACGATCCCTGGTGATGCGGTTTCTGCTTCTTATTTTATGGGATTAGTCGGTATTGCGGGTGGTCAGGTTGAGATATTATCATTCGATCATAATTCTTTGCAGGGGGAATCTAAATTCTATCAAGTGCTCGAAAAAATGGGTATGAGGTTTGAAAAAACAGATCGAGGCATGATTGCATCTTGCAGCGGTGAGCTTACCGGTATTGAAGTGGATATGGGTGAAATGCCGGATGTGGTACAAACCTTAGCGGTTATGGCCTGTTTTGCTAAAGGTAAAACTCATATAAAAAATATTGCTCATTTAGCTTACAAAGAATCTAACCGGATCAAAGATACTGCCACTGAGCTTTTAAAAACCGGTATTAGAGTCGAATACGGGCACGATTATTTAACTATCGAAGGTGGTCTTCCTGATGCCGCAGAGATCGAAACCTACGATGATCACCGCATGGCGATGAGCATGGCATTACTTGGAGTAAAAACCAAAGGGATCAAAATCAACGATCCTCAGGTGGTCAATAAATCTTTTCCTAATTATTGGAAGTTAATGAGTGATTGCGGATTAGATTCTGCCAGCTCTAACCTATCAAAATGACTCACAGATTTTCCTGAAAAGGCGCTAAAAATATGAAAAAAAATGCCGCAGATGAATTTGTTCAGGTGAGAAAAGACATCGATCAAGTCGATAGTGAATTGGTCGATTTAATTGTCAGACGTCAACAGTTAACAGATAAAGTAGGGACTTTAAAAGCCGAACTAGAATTACCTCTATATGTACCCCGTCGGGAAATTGAATTGATAGAAAAAATACGTCTGTCGGCAGAGCAGAAAGGAATTTCTCCTGATCTGGTCGAAGATATTATTAGACGGATCATGCGGGATTCATATTTGAGCCAAAATAAAATGCGCTCTCAGGTGGTTCAACCTCAATCTCGCAAAGTGGTGATTATCGGTGGAAAAGGTCAATTAGGTAGCCTGTTTGTTGAGTTATTCAATCAGTCCGGGTACCCGGTTGATATTATTGATAAAGGAGATTGGCCACAAAGCGATGCTATAATAAAAAATGCCTCTGTGGTAATGGTCGCCGTACCGATCCGAGTCACCAATCAGGTGATCGAAAAACTGACCAATTTGAATGAGCACTGTTTATTGGTAGATATCACCAGTATTAAAGAATTGCCACTGAAGGCGATGTTAGCCGCACATAAAGGACCGGTGATTGGTTTGCATCCCATGTTTGGTCCGGGGATCAATCATTTGGCCAAACAAACAGTTGTTGTTTGTCAGGGACGAGGTGAATCTCACAGTCAATGGTTTATTCAGCAATTGCAAACTTGGGGGGCTAGTCTATCTTTTGTTGATGCTAAACAACACGATCATCTTATGTCGATTGTGCAAGTACTTCGACATTTTTCGACCGTTGTTTATGGTTATCATTTAAAGGAAGAAAATATTGACTTGGACAAAGTGCTGGAGCTAAGCTCACCGATCTATCGGTTAGAATTGATCATGGTTGGACGATTATTTGCGCAGGATGCTGAACTTTATAGCGACATTATTTTTTCTGATCAACAGAATATTCCGATGGTTAAACGGTTTTTACAACGTATGATAGATTTGCTGGAAATATTGGAAACTGAAGATAAACAAAAATTTACTAATCGGTTTGAAGAGGTTTCAAACTGGTTTGGTGAGCATGCAGAAAAATTTCTGCATGAAAGTAATCAAATGTTGGCGAAGGCGAATGATGTGAAACGATAGGTGCTAGGGACTAAAATTTAGTCCTAGGATTTCGAATTCAAAATTAATAGAATTACATCAGTAAAAACTGAGAACTTAGAAGAGAATTTTTATGTCAGGTGATACATTAGGAAAATTATTTAAAGTAACTAACTGGGGCGAATCACATGGTCCGGCTATCGGTTGTGTGGTGGAAGGATGTCCGGCCAATGTTATTTTGTCTGAATCGGATATTCAGCCTTTTTTAGATCGCCGCCGCCCGGGGCAAAGTAAATTGGTGACTCAGAGAAATGAATCGGATCAGGTGGAAATTCTTTCCGGTGTTTTTGAAGGAAAAACGACTGGCACACCGATCAGTTTGTTGATCAAAAATCAAAATAAAAAATCGAAAGATTATGATGAGTTTGCCAAGATTTATCGTCCCAGCCATGCCGATTTTACTTATCAGCAAAAATATAAAGTCCGCGATCCGGCCGGTGGTGGACGAAGCTCTGCAAGAATGACTGCATCCAATGTCGCTGCTGGAGCAATTGCTTTAAAAGTGTTGTCTAAAATGGGTATTGAAATCCTTTCTTGGGTGGACAGTGTGGCGGATATTAAAGCGGATATTAAACCTCAGCAAGTTACCGCAGAGTTAATTGAATCTAATCTGGTTCGTTGTCCTGATATAGAAGCGGCCAGTAAAATGGAACAAGCCATTCTTAAGGCTCGTAAAGATGGTGATACTCTGGGAGGCGTTGTTTGTTGTCAGGTCAGAAATATGCCAGTAGGTCTTGGTGAACCACTGTTTGATAAATTAGAAGCCGATTTAGCCAAAACCATGCTGTCAATTAACGCTAGTAAAGGTTTTGAATTGGGATCTGGTTTTGAGGGGACTAAAATGAAAGGCAGTGAACATAATGATTTATTTTATAAGGATCCAGCAAGTGGTAAAATACGGACTGAAAGTAATTATTCTGGCGGCATTCAAGGTGGTATATCTAATGGAATGGAACTCGATTTTAGAGTGGCATTTAAGCCGGTTGCCACACTGATGCAAAAACAAAAAACCTTGAACATTGAAGGTGAAATAATTGAATATCATGGTAGAGGGCGGCATGATCCTTGTGTATTACCTCGGGCTGTTCCCATTGTTGATGCGATGACCGCGTTAGTCCTGTGTGACCATTATTTACGCCAGAGAGCATATTGCTAGCTTAGATTTTAAGATCTTCTATTTGTTTAAATAGTCAGGTGTGTTGCGAGGTGGCGCTATTACTCTTGATTCAATCGACAAACTGCACACAGTTTCTACCTTTGTTTTTTGCCCGATATACACCTTCATCGGCTTTACTAATCAGATAATTTTGTATTTGTTCAAATGTGAGTTGTTGTTGTGGATCCGGTTGCCAAGTACTAACGCCTATTGATACGCTGATTGAGAAAGTTTCACCATGATCATCTTCTAAAATAATTCGATTAACTTGAAGACGTATTCGCTCAGCAATTTCTAGCGCATGAATTTGATTGGTATCTGGTAGCATAATGGTAAATTCTTCACCACCAAATCGTGCAAACACATCAGATTGGCGTAATAGTGGATTAATATTTTGAGCGACCGCCTGCAAGGCTCTATCACCAGTGAGATGACCGTGGGTATCATTGACCTGTTTAAAGTGATCTAAATCCAAAAATAGACAGGAAATAGGATTTTGTGAACGACTTGAACGGGCAACTTCCCGGGTTAATGATTGAATAAAATAACGACGATTTTTTGTCCGAGTTAATAGATCAACCAGACTCAACAGTTTGAATTGTTCTTGGGTAATGGCGTTTTGAATACAAATACTAACAATAGAGCTTAAATGTTGTAAAAAACTGGTGGCCAGATCGGGAGTAAATCGCTGTTTGTTATGACTACCTAAATGTAAACTACCAATCAGGCGATTTTCTCGGATCAGTGGCAGCATTGCAACACTGTAAATATTTTTAGCACTATATTTAAAAAGCGGGCGAATATGCTCACTTTGTTGGCTTAGCTTGACCTCTAGTTTATTTTGATAAAGCCGGATCAGGAATTGCTCATCTTGATGAAATAACAGGTTGTTGAATTTTAACTCACCATAAATATCATCGATTAATTGTTGTATATCACCATTACAATCAACTAGTTGAAGTTCGACTAACTCAAGTTCCAGATTGTTTGACAGTTCCGTTAGCAGTCGACTAAAAAGGGTTGATAGCGAGGTTGATTGAAGCAGATAAAGCTCTAGATTGTAAAATTTTTCTTGGGTGACTTGATTATGTTTGGCCTTTTTGATCAAGTCATTCAGAGTTGCGTCTAAAGCCTGATTATGACGCTGTTGCTCTGATATTGAGTGCTGAGTGATCTTTTTAAAGTTCGAGTTTTCTTCCATTAACTCAGTTTAGTTTAATTTCTTTTATAAAGTGTGTCACTTATATCAAAAATAGGATATTTTTTTTATTTGTCGAATTAACAGAGATAATCATTGTTTATGTAACTATACTCAATTACATAATCCTAGAATAATGCCGATGTAGTTATGTAACGAAATACTAAACAGAACCGTTATATGGCCGTTTAAATAAGAGGTATTTGTGACAAAAAACTCAACAGAAGAAGTTATTTGGTCGTCAGAGCATCAGATCAGAGGAACGGACGAGCGCCGTTCGGGGATTGATAGACGACAGTACAGTGGGCGATGTATTACTGTACCAGATATGCGTGCCGGGGCTGATAGACGTTCTGGAAATGATCGACGTAATAAGGTTCGCTTGACTATCACTGGTCGGGCTATAGATGTTTAAAACTGTCATAGGATTGTCAAATCAGTTGAAGCACCTTCCCACGACTTCAACGGATTGTTTTAGGGTAACCAGAGGTTTTGTAGCGTTCTTTATTCAGTCTGGGTTATTTTCTCATTTTATTCTAAACACTACTTGCATGATCAGTACTTATTTTGCTAGTATAGAAGCTGTTGAGGGTAACCATCCATTGAGTGCCAAATCACGAAGAACTTAAATCAGTAGATAGTGAGCTCTGCTTGAATATCTATTTGCTTTAATCATTTTTTAATCCGGGTCATTTTCTCCACAAGAAAGTTTACCGTCTCTGGATTGGCTCCGATTTGGTTGTTTCCGCTGCTGATTATTAGGTCGCAGGGGTGTGATGGTAGAACTTTGTTTGAAACCTTAATCAAGTGGATAACTGATTTCAACCTGTCAAATGATTGGCAGTGGAATGGGTTGCCCTCAACCTTTTATCCAGTCACAAACATTTAACTGCTGAGCGCTAAGTGCCGGGTTCTAAATTAGCCTCACCATGTTATCATCTGAGTTAATGTTCAAAATAAACCGACAAGCCCAATATGATGGAATTTTTAGCCGAACCAGTCAACGCAATTTTATTGGCTAACTCTTTGATATTAATCATTATATTAGCTTTCCGATTCAACCAAAAAGACTCTCAGCTTGAACAAAAATTGCTCAGAGATAATGAAAAACAAGCAGAAACAATCAGGCAACTCATTGCTGAAAATCAACGAAACCTTGATGATAAATTAGCCCGTAGTCAAACTCAGTTATTCGACTCTATTTCTAATGATCGGGAAAAGCAGCTAACTTCTCTGGAAGCATTAAAATTGACTTTAGAACAGCGGTTCGCCAATTCTGAAAAAGCTTTAAGCAATAACATTCAATCTTTCAAAATCGATATGATTGAACGATTCGAACAGTTAAAAAGAAATAGCTCACAGTTGCTACAAAGTGGGCACGAACAATTAACCAATACAGTCAACCAGTTTGGCGAGAAAATATCTAAAAGTATGCTATCTCATCAGAATTTAACCACTGAAAGTATAACGGAAAATATTCGCAAGGGGATCAACGACTTGCGCCAAGATCTTGATCGAAGCCTTAAACAACAAAGTGAAATTATTAGCAAAAGCATTACAAGCTTGACCGAATCCACAGATACCAGATTAAAAGAAATCAGCGGGCAAGTAGAAAAGAGACTAACCGATGGTTTTGAAAAAACCAATCAAACTTTTAATGATGTGATCAAACGTCTGGCGTTAATTGATGATGCTCAGAAAAAAATTACGGAGTTATCGAGCAATGTGGTCAGCTTGCAGGAGATCTTAAATGATAAACGTTCGAGAGGCGCATTTGGTGAAGTCCAACTGCAATCTTTGATCAGTAATATCATACCAGAATCCCATTACTCAATGCAGTATAAACTTTCCAATGAAAAAATTGTCGATTGTATTCTGACTTTACCAGAGCCGACCGGGAAAATTGCTATTGATGCAAAATTTCCGCTGGAAAGCTATAAAAAAATGATGGATGTGGAGGTTGCGGATGTCGATAGAAAAGAGGCTGCAAAGCAATTTGCTAGAGATATTAAAAAGCACATTAACGATATCTCAAATAAATATATTATTCCTCCAGAAACCTCTGATGGCGCAGTGATGTTTATTCCCGCCGAGAGTGTTTTTGCTGAAATTCATGGTCACTATCCAGAACTTGTTGAGCATGCTTATAAATGCAAGGTCTGGATGGTATCACCAACCACATTAATGGCTATCTTAACCACAGCCTCTGCTGTGATAAAAGATGAACAAACTCGCAAGCAGGTACACATCATTAAAGAGCATCTATCAGCATTAGGTAAGGATTTTGTTCGTTTTCAAGACAGAATGGATAAGCTTTCTTCGCATATTGGTCAAGTCAGTAAAGATGTTGATTTAGTTCACGTTTCTGCCAAAAAGATATCATCTCGTTTTGAAAAAATTGAACGCGTTGAATTAAGCCAGGAACATCAAAATCAAGAGTTGCAAAATCAGGAGTTACAGCAATCTGATATCATCAGCACTGATACAAAGGATGTAAGTGGTTAGGAGTTTAAACACGGATTAGTTTGATATTCATAATATATTCGATTAATCGCGTAATAAAACAGGATAATCTTGGAAAACTGAACTATATATTAAATACTCGTTATTTTTGGAGATAGTTAGATTGTCAATTCCTAGTAGCATTTCAGAGCAATTAGATACTTTATCGGTAAAATACATACCTGTTGATAACTTCTTTTGTGAAGAGTTATACCAGAGCGCTGGCGAGCTGGATGAACGTTGCAAAAACATGCTGAGAAGTGTTGGTTTTGAACATGATTCTCAAAACTATCTGTTAGTTCTACCTCATAATTATTTACTGGACTATCAAATATTATCCGATCTTATTTCTTTCGAACCACAAATTATTAATCATGAAAAACTAAGTGCCATTTTTAAAGGGTGTGCCAAAAATAGCTTTCCACCTGTAAATGGTTTATTCGACTTTAAAATGATTGTCGATTCGGAAGTTCTTGATATGGAAAAAATCTATATACAAAGTGGTGATCCGGAAAGGCTGCTGCAGTTAGATAAAATGGCCGTTAATTTATTATTTCAAGATTGTGAGTCATTACAGTTTGCAACCAGTCAGGAACGGTTATTTGCTGGTCGTGGTGAAAGCGGTAGCAACAATGAAGTCGAATTATCCTTTACCCCGATCAGACTAAAACAACGAGTTGATGAAACATTTGATTTGCCCGCTATGCCTGATATTGCTCAGGATATTATGAAGCTAAGAGTTGATCCGAGTGCTGATGCCAATAAATTAGCCAAGATTGTCTCGCGAGATCCGTCGTTAGCGGCGCAGGTTATTAGTTGGGCGAGTTCACCTTATTATGGTTATCAAGGGAAGATAGATTCGATTGAAACTGCGATAGCCCGAGTTTTAGGGTTTGAATTGGTGATGAATCTTGCGTTGGGCATATCTATTGGAAAATCCTTGAATATCCCAAAAGATGGGCCACTAGGCGTTAAGGAGTTTTGGAAACAATCGATCTACAATGCTACGTTATCGGAAAAGCTTAGTCGTGCGATGCCGCTAAAACAACGACCGGAAAGAGGGCTAATTTATCTCAGTGGATTATTGCATAATTTTGGTCATCTACTTCTTGGACATGTTTTTCCACCACAATTTAAGTTAATCAACAACACCATACTTTGTAATCCTTATATTGCCGTCGAAGATATTGAATTTTATATTCTTGGTGTTACTCATGAAGAAATCGGTGCTTGGCTTATGCAAAACTGGCATATGCCTGATGAGCTAATCGTGGCAGTACATCGTCATCATCAGGAAGAATTTTGGAGCAAGCACGCGGTATATTCAAATCTTGTTTTGGTAGCCAACCGTTTGTTAAAAAAGTTAGATATTGGAGATTCAGTCATAACCACTATTCCACAAACGACACTGGAACTGCTAGCCCTAGATATTGAGTCGGTCGAATCTGCCTTAGAAGATATTCGTCTTGAGTCTGAATCCCTTGATTTGATGGCTAAACAGTTAGTTGCCTGAGCTGTAACTAACGGTACAATAACTTCATTCCTGTCTTATTATTCAGTTTGCGTTCATCCTGCAAAGCTATCATCAATGTCATCGATTTTGGCTGATTTAGCATTTAACAAAAGCAAAGGTAAACTGTTTCTTGTCATGGTATAGTTAATCTCAACTCGATGTATGGACTCCTTTGGTTTTTGTGACATCACGCTACAACGGTAGGGGGTGGAGTTCATACATTGATTATCAAAAGCTATCCTTGTCAAAAATGATGGATTTACATATTTTGGAATAGATTGAGTGTACTATGAAAAAGTCGAACAGTAAGTTTTGGGTGTTAGTGTTATTGCCTAGCTTGCTTATAAATTTTGCTGTCGCAGCAGATAAAAAGCAAAAGAATTCTGAACATCAACATCAACATCAATATCAATGCCAATTGATTTCTAAAGGGGAGGCTATAAAACAGGCTAAAAGTCGTATGAAAGGCAAGGTAGTTGGCGTCCAGTTATCTGAAAAAGATGAGTATTCTGTTTATAGGGTTAGGGTTTTGGTTGATAACAAACGGATCAAAACAATTTCTATTCAAGCCTGTCGATGAAAATGGTAGTAAAAAATAAAATGCCTGATGATGTTAATGGTTAGAACCACATAAACTAAATAATGGTGTATAGAATTAATGAAAATTCTTATTGTTGAAGATGAAGAAATTATAAGAAACAATCTGGTTTCCTCCTTTAAGGGGAGTGGATTTGCTATTGAATCCGCTGCGAATGGCGAAGATGGCCTATTCCTAGCAGAGGAATATCCAATAGATTTGGCCGTTGTCGATATTGGTTTGCCGGGAATTTCTGGCTTGGAACTAATCGCGAAATTAAGAGAGGCAGGCAATCAATTACCCGTTATTGTCCTAACCGCAAGAGATACCTGGCAGGATAAAGTAGAAGGTCTTTCAACCGGTGCTGATGACTATATGGCAAAACCATTTCAATTTGAAGAACTGTTGGCTAGATGTAATGCTTTGCTAAGAAGAACCGCAGGTTTTGCCTCACCGCTCCTTAAAATTGCTGATATTGAGCTTGATACAATGGCGCAGAGCGTTCGAAAGGCGGGTAATCAAATCGAATTAACAGCTTACGAATATAAGGTGCTGGAATACCTATTTTTGAATCCCAAAAAAGTGGTTTCTAAAACAGAATTAACCGAGCATATTTATGAACAGGACTTTGACAGGGATAGTAATGTTTTGGAGGTTTTTGTTGGCAGATTGCGTAAAAAAATTGATCCGGATCAAAATCTCAAACTCATTCAAACCCTTAGAGGACAAGGCTATCGCCTAAACCCTGACTATGTTTCATAAACCTAGGTCAATTAATTAGCACAAAATAATGACAACTGATGAAAAACTGGTCACTTAAACAACGACTGACTACGGTCAGCTCTATTATATTGCTAATTGCATTTAGCATCATCTTTTTTGCCACTAAATCAGCTTATTTAATTGCGAGCAAAAATCGCCTACAGGAAAGCATGACGGCTCAAATTTATGCATTGTTAGCTGTTGCTAATGACGATCAAGGGATTTTGTTTATTCCTGATATATTGAGAAATGAGCGTTTAGAAAACTTGAGTTCAGGCTTGGTGGCCTATGTTTTAGAGCAGGATGGTTCATTGGTTTGGCAATCACCATCTAGTGAGTTATTTCAAACGCTACCTAATATGCAACAAACTCTTTCTTTGGATAAACTCAGCAGTTCAAATTTTGAAGGGCGAATGATGTTCTGGATTGGCCTGCCGATCACTTGGGAACATGAAGGTAATCAGGAAAAAACTTACTATTTTATTATAGGAGAAAAACAGTCGATTTTGACTTCGGCAGTAGATGAATTTAAGAATGAAGTTTTTGCTTGGCTCTCAACATCTTGGGTGTTACTTTTGGTGGTTTTTTCATACGCGCTTAATTTTTTTTTACGGCCTCTAAAAAATGCACAAGAGCAGATCGAATTAGTGCGACTTGGTAAAGCTAAAAATGTATTAGGAGATTTTCCGGAAGAATTGATCCCATTAACTTCAAGTATTAATCAATTGTTGGATAGTGAAGCCCGTCAAAAAAATCGCTATCGTGATACTTTAGGAAACCTAGCACATAGCTTGAAAACTCCTTTAGCGATCATGAAAGGTGAAATTGAAAATCATAAAATCAACGATAAAAAAAACATTTTATCCATTCAAATAGAGCGTATTAACGATATTGTTCGATATCAATTAAATCGTTCTGTTATTTCTTCCGGTCAAACGCTGGTGAGGACCTGTGCAGTAGAGCCAGAAGTCGAAAAAATGGTCGCCGCATTAAGTAAAGTACATCAACCAAAAGGCTTAAAAATAGAATATCGAGTAGAACCCAATACCATCTTTCCCGGTGATGCCGGTGATCTGTTGGAATTAGTTGGTAACCTTGCGGATAATGCTTGTAAGTGGACTCATTCAACTGTTGTTATTTCGGCAAAACCAAAAGATGGTTTATTTTGCCTTTATCTGGATGATGATGGTCCGGGAATAGAAAAACAGAACCGGGAAGCCATTCTTAATCGAGGTAAACGTCTTGATCAAAAAATCGAAGGGCAGGGCTTAGGGCTTTCGATAGTGATGGATATAATCAAAAATTATCGCGGAGATATTTCGATTGAAAAAAGTGCGCTAGGCGGGGCTCTTTTTCGTGTGACAATTCCGCTCTAATGCGCAAAATCATACATGTTGATATGGATTGTTTTTACGCGGCAATTGAGCAGAGAGACGATCCTCACTTGGCAAATTCTGCTGTAGCGGTTGGTGGTCAACCAGAAAATCGCGGAGTCATTGCAACGGCTAATTACGAAGCTAGAAAATTTGGTGTTCATTCTGCGATGCCATCGGGATATGCTCGTCAACTTTGCCCTCACTTGATCATTGTTAAACCTGAAATGACTAAATACAAAGCCGAATCAAATAAAATCCGAAATATCTTTCAAGCTTATACCGACTTAGTAGAACCTTTATCTTTGGACGAAGCTTATCTGGATACAACCGACTCTCTTCGTTGTCAAGGCAGCGCGACTTGGATTGCCCAATCCATTTGTAAGGACATTTATGATACAACGGGATTAACGGCATCAGCGGGAGTCTCTACTTGTAAATTCTTGTCAAAAATAGCCAGTGACTGGAATAAACCGAATGGTATAAAAGTTGTCTTACCCGAGGATGAAATAAAGTTTATTGATAAGTTACCGGTTAAAAAAATGCATGGTGTCGGCAAAGTGATGACCTCTAAATTGGAGTCAATGGATATTATAACTTGTCAAGAATTACGAGAGGTTGAATTGTCTGTCTTGATAAAAAAATTCGGTAAAATGGGTAAGTACCTTTATGATTTATGTCGCGGGGTTGATAAGCGAAAAGTGTGTTCAGATTCACAAAGAAAGTCAGTCAGTGTAGAAACCACTTTTAACAATGATATTTTCGAGTGGCAAGATTGCGAAAACGAATTACTCAAATTAGTTTCTAATTTGTCTCGGAGGTTGGAATCTACTGGTGGAGGAGAAAAAATTCGTAAAGTGTATGTTAAAGTTAAGCAAGCTAACTTTGCTTTACATACTGCAGAGTCAATTTCTATCGGTTTAGACATAAAGCTTTTACTCGCGTTACTCAAAAGATTGCGCCAACAACATTCTCAACCGATCCGCTTGTTAGGAATTGGTGTTCGTTTTCCCGATGAAAAACAGCCCGTTGGATTACGGCAGTTAGATATCCCTTTCTAAGCATATGCTGCAAACCTTTGGCATACAGAAGGTTTGATTATTGTAATCGAGCGGCACCATCTAACCGAATTACCGAACCATTCAACATTTGATTGTCATTAATGTGTTCAACCATTTTGGCAAATTCCTCAGTGGTACCAAATCGTGAAGGAAAGGGTATTCCGGCAGCGAGTGAGTTGCGAATTTCATCTGCTACATTAGCCATCATTGGTGTTTCAAACACGCCTGGCGCAATTGCCATACAGCGGATGCCAGATTTAGCAAATTCTCTTGCAAGTGGCAGCATCATACCAACAATAGCGGCTTTTGTTGCCGAGTAAGCTACTTGGCCAAATTGCCCTTCAAAAGCAGCGATTGATGCGGTATGAATAATGACTCCGGATTCATTGTCAGTATTAGGTGTGTTATTTTGCATATGCCGAGCTGCTGCCCTAGTCAACAAAAAAGTACCTATTAGGTTGACATTAACTACTTTTTGAAAATACTCAACTGGCATCGGTCCTTTTTTACCGATGATTTTGCCAGCGCCTAAAATTCCGGCGCAGCCAACCGCTAGATTGATGTGACCAAATTGTTCGGCTGCACTGTCAACAGCGGTATCCACATCAGCCTCTTTGCTGATATCAGTCTTCACGAAAATGATCTGTTTAGGATATTTGGCAGCAATCTCATTGCCTTGTTGTTCGTTGATATCCAAAATAGCCACTTTACCACCTTGAGAGACAATTCGTTCAACAACAGCCAAGCCAAGTCCGGAAGCGCCACCGCTCACTACTGCGTGTGTATTTTTAAATGACATAATGATGGCCCAATTCTCAAGTGGATGACAGATTTGCGCATTGTATCAGCAATAAAAATACTCTGTCAGCCGTAAGGTCCAGCTTTTCTCCAAAACTCGTTATTTCTTGTTTGAAAAGGTTTAGGTGGTCGTGAGAGTATGGCCGCATTAAACGGCGCTCCCGATTTTAAAAATCGGAAAACACTGGCAATAGAAGTTTGGGCTAAACAAAATGTGTTGTGACATTCCGCATTGTTCTGATTTAGCCAAAAATGCTCATTATTTGAGAACGATCATCATGTCTATTACGACCGGGTTCGGAATTTTTATTATGGCGGAGAAATATTTCGTTGATGTCTTGGACGGTATCTTCCATTCGACAATGCTGATTTTCCTTCAGCGACTGCATCATACTATTGGCAAAATAATCGTATTCTGTCGCCCAAAGGTGAGGATTGTTAGCCTGTTTCATACGTCGACCTATTCGCCCGAGTATGCCATAGAGGCGTGGTGCATCATGGTCCTTACAATATTCCTTGATCACGTCTTTCATCATGGCGTATTGGGAATGAGTAATTTTAATAGCATTCTGTTTGTCAAACTGGGGTTGCATTGACTTTAGAATGGTCGGGATCTGCTGAATTGACATAGTTTCAACTCCATTGAAAATAACAAAATAGATATTTACCTATCCAATATAGAAGAGATATTTAAAAAGTACAATAAATAGAACAAATTGATCTCACATGGTGATATTGATAGCGTCAATTAGAATAATAATCCTAAATTAATCAATTGGATCCAACTGATTAATTTAGGATAATTGTCTTAGGTCTGATGATTGATGTCGCAAACAGGATGTACTGGATTTTTAATAGACATCATTGAAAGCGAGCTTTTTGTCCGTTTGTTGAGAATATTTGCTCATTAAATGAACGAAATGTTATTTATTGTTGAATATGCAAAGAAATTCATGCCGAATGCTTGTAGATAACCGCTAAATTGTGGTCTTATTGGCAGTTATTATTGCGCAACTTACAAATGCGTTGGCAAAAAATAGTCGCAAGCAAAAAATAGCGAATCATTCAAAATAACAATTAAAGGGGTAATCATGACAACACAACGTGGTGGTTTTAGTTCTCGGTTGGGTTTTATTCTTGCGGCAGCAGGTTCTGCTGTTGGCTTGGGGAATATCTGGAAATTTCCATTTGAGGTCGGGCAGGGCGGCGGCGCTGCGTTTGTTTTTATGTACCTGATATTTTGTTTTGTCTTATGTTTTCCTGTGATGGTCGCCGAAATAGCCATTGGGCGAAAAACTCAACTCAACCCTGTAGGTGCTTTCAAAGCCTTAGGCTATAAGAGTTGGGCGATTGTTGGTTATTTAGGATTGGCTAGTGGAGTGTTAATTCTTTCCTTTTATAATGTGGTAGCAGCTTGGGCTTTCGGGTATTTTGTCGATATCCTGTTCGGCACTTTTTCGGTTGGTGAAGAGGCCTTTAGTGCCTTTGTCGCGGATTACGTCAAAGTTGGTGGGTACGGTATATTATTTATGGTTGGTACGGCTTATGTGGTATCTCGAGGAGTATCTGGCGGGATCGAAAAAGCGGCAAAAATATTGATGCCAACACTTTTTGTCATGATTTTTGCGTTAATCATTTACGCGCTTACCTTACCTAATGCTATGGAGGGGATTACATTTTATTTAGTCCCTGATTTTAGCCAAATTACTGGGAAAGTGATTTATTCAGCCCTTGGACAAGCTTTTTTTAGTTTGTCGCTAGGTATGGGCGCATTGATTACTTATGGTAGTTACGTGTCTAAGAATGATAATATTGTGAGTGCCGCAGCATCTATCACTTTAATGGATGTTGGTGTCGCAACACTTGCAGGCTTTATGATTTTTCCTTTTGTATTCTCTCAAGGAATTGAAACCAATGGTGGTCCAGGGCTTATTTTTATGACTTTACCGGGTATATTCGAGGGACTGGGTGATATTTTAGGGATTGTGGTTGGTGCGTTATTTTTCCTTTTATTATCCTTCGCGGCATTTACCTCCACGATTTCACTGCTAGAAGTACCCACGGCTTACATGGTTGATGAAAAGAAAATGCCTAGGAAAAAAGCCACTTGGATCGTCGCAGTATTTATTTTCATTGTTGGGATCCCTTCATTGCTTTCTGCCGGTGCCGTTGATTCTCTGACCCATTTTGTGATCTTGAAAGGGGCCGGTGAAAAAAGTTTTATGGATTTTGTTGGCCTGATCGCCAGCGATACATTTTTGCCTTTGGGTGGATTCTTAATCGCTGTATTTACCGCCTATGTGTGGAAGAAAGAGAACTTTAATGCGGAAATGGCGAATGGTGATGAAGAAATCAAGGGTAGTTGGTTGCAAAGCTATGTAGATTTTGCCATAGCTTACGTTTGTCCTATTTTATTGGGCGCTATTTTTATAGTGACCGTTTTGGATAATTTCCTAGGTATACGTATATTGGATATACTGTTTGGTTAATTATTAACTTACATTACTTCTGAGCGCAACTTTAACATATGGCCTCAATTGTTTAATGATGGTTTTGTTGGGGCCTGTGTTTTCTTTATTTTTACTAAATTAATGTTTCTAAGAGGTTATCTAGTGGCTAGAATAAATTTCACTTCGAATCTAATATCAAAATGTAAACTCTCTGTTACTATTTTTGGGGCTATTGCTGGGTTAAGCGCGTGTACGCCTGAATCAACTGACGAAAAAAACTTAATGGAAAAAGAGGTACCATTTGCTTCCACCTATCATGCGATTAACGCCAACTCATTTGTTATCGAACATGCAACGGTTCTGACGGGGACGGGCAAGCAACTAGAAGATGCTTCTATTTTGGTCGAAAATGGTAAAATCAAAGTGGTTGGAAATAATATCTATGTTCCTCCTGATATCAAACGTTATGATGGCAATGGTAAGTGGATTACTCCAGGAATTATTGACGTACATTCTCACTTAGGTGTATATCCTTCACCGGGAATTGAAAGCTCTCAAGATGGAAATGAAATGACTGCGCCAGTGACTGCAGAAGTATGGGCCGAGCACTCTGTGTGGACTCAGGATCCTGGAATGCAATTAGCGCTAGCTGGCGGGGTGACCACTTTTCAAGTATTGCCCGGCTCCGGAAATTTAATTGGTGGTCGTGGAGTAACTTTAAAGAATGTTTTCGCTCGCTCAGTACAAGCTATGAAATTTCCGGATGCCCCACATTCTCTTAAAATGGCATGCGGCGAAAATCCAAAAAGATTTTACGGTTCTAAAGGGCGCTCTCCATCCACCCGCATGGGTAACGTTGCGGGTTATCGCAGTGCTTGGATAAAAGCTAAAGCTTATCGAGAAAAGTGGGATAAGTACTACGAGTCTTTAGGGGGCAAAAAAGAAAAAGACAAGCCTAAAAGAGATTTGAATTTAGAAACCTTGGCTGAAGTACTTCGCGGCAATATATTAGTCCACAATCATTGTTATAGAGCGGAAGAAATGTTAGTGATGATCGATATTGCTAAGGAATTTAATTACAAGATATCAGCTTTTCATCATGCAATTGAAGCTTATAAGGTCGCAGATGTGTTGGCCAAGGAAAATATTTGTTCAGCAATGTGGGCCGATTGGTGGGGCTTCAAACATGAAGCATTTGATCAAGTTAGAGAAAATGCTGCAATGGTTGAAAATGCAAATGCTTGCGCCATTATTCATTCTGATTCAGCTATTGGTATTCAGCATCTAAATCAAGAAGCGGCCAAAGCGATGGCTGCTGGTAATAAAAAAGGTTTGTCTTTGGAGCCGAAAAAGGTTATTTCCTGGATTACTTCAAATGCCGCAAAGGCTATTGGTATTAGTGACAAAACGGGAAGCTTAGAAGAAAATAAAATGGCCGATATTGTTATCTGGTCCCACAATCCTTTCAGCATTTACGCAAAAGCAGAAAAAGTTTTTATCGATGGTGCTTTGATGTATGACCGGGAGGATCATAGTAAACAACCTGTGAGTGATTTTGATTTGGGCATTACAGACCCTCAGGGAGAAAGATTATGAGAATGTTTTTGAAGATACTAATTAGTCTATCTGTTTTTTGGATGAATATTTCGGTGTTCGCTGAAGATTTTTTAATTAAAAATGCCACCATTCATACTGCAACTAAACAGGGAGTCTTGAGCAACACCGATATTTATCTGAGTGATGGGTTTATCATGCAAGTGGCAAAGAATATTCAATTGAAAAGCAAACATACAGTGATAGATGCAAAAGGAAAACATGTTACACCTGGTTTAATTAATGCATCTACTCAGTTAGGCTTGGTTGAAATCAGTGCCGCTTCTAGTACGGTGGATTTTTCCACAAAAAATGAGCAGCAAGGGGCATCCTTTAATATTGCTCCTGCAATTAATTTTCGTTCTACTTTAATACCGCAAAACCGAATTAACGGATTAACTCGCGCGATTGTTCGTCCTGCCGGGGGAACTTCCATTTTTCATGGTCAAGGATCGGCTATATCACTTTTATCGGATAGACGGGGATCGATTTATGAACAGGTTGCTCAATATGCAAGTTATGGTGTTGCTGGCGCAAATATTTCTGGCGGTTCAAGAGCATCTGCTTATTCTGTCTTAAATAAAGCGCTTGAAGAAGCTAACTATTTACGCCATAACCGAAACCAATACAAGCCCGGATTCGATTGGAATTTTTCTCAGTCTTTGCAAGATTTGGATGCGCTAAAAGCGGTATTAGAAAAAAGAGTGCCTTTAGTTATTTCGGCACACCGGAGTGATGACATTTTGCAAATGATTATTTTAGCTAAAAAACACGGTGTGCGACTCATTATTTCTGGCGCTTCGGAGGCTTGGATGGTGGCTAACGAATTGGCGAAAGCCAATATCCCCGTGATAATGGATCCAATTTTAAATCTACCTAGCTCTTTTGAGTCATTAGCCATTCGATTAGATGGCGCCGCCATTTTAAATGAAGCGGGTGTTAAATTATTATTTACCGGTGTTGATTGGCAATCTACTCACAATGGATATCTGGTGAGGCAATCTGCAGGCAATGCCGTTGCATACGGAATGCCTGCGGAAGATGCAATCAAAGCCATGACGATTAACACGGCAGAAGTATTTGGTATTAAAAATTATGGTCAGATAGCGGTCGGAATGGACGCTGATGTGGTGGTTTGGGATGGTGATCCCTTAGAGCTTACAACGAATGCTGATGTGGTATTTATCAAAGGAATTAACCAACCAATGGTATCACGGGCCACTAGACTGAGAGACCGATATTGGGATTTGAAGGATATTCAAAATAAAGCCTTTACACGCTAGATTTGACGAAAAATAGAAAACATCGTTAGTCTAAAAATAAGCATTATTACAATAACAAAGAAGGATAAAAATGAACCCAAAGAAAAAAGCAGCGACCTTAGTCGACGCCTTAATACCGATCATTGCATTAATGATGATGTTATTTGCCTCGGTGAGATTTTACGGTTCAGATTCTTCCTATGGTGCTAATCAAATTGCATTGATCTTGGGAGCTGCAATCGCGTCGTTGATTGGTTTTAAGAATGGATATACTTGGAACGAAATAGAAAACGGGATTTCAAAAGGGATCTCAACGGCCTATGGAGCAATCCTTATATTGATGATGGTTGGTTCTTTGATAGGCAGTTGGATTATTTCAGGAACGGTACCAACCATGATTTACTTTGGTTTACAGTTATTGGAACCTAGTATTTTTTATGTAGCAGCTTGTGTGATTTGCGCTTTAATCTCTATCAGCATAGGCAGTTCGTGGACAACTGCGGGAACGGTTGGTGTTGCTTTGATTGGCGTTGCGATAGGATTGAATATGTCTCTACCCATTACGGCTGGGGCTATTATTTCAGGGGCTTATTTTGGTGATAAAATGTCTCCATTATCAGATACAACCAATCTGGCGCCAGCGGTTGCGGGGACTGATTTATTCACCCATATTAGACATATGACATGGACAACTGGACCTAGTATATTGATTGCATTGGTGCTTTTTACCATTATTGGGTTGACTCAAGAAACCACCGAAAACGAAGCTGATCTCGGAAATACACTTCATGTCCTCAAGGAGCAGTTTAATATTACTCTATGGGCCCTTTTACCTTTGGTCGTCGTATTAGTTTTGGCTTTTAAAAAAGTGCCTGCGTTTCTAACGCTTTTGGTCGGCTCTCTTATGGGGTGTCTATTTGCCATAATATTGCAACCAGACAGTTTGGAGAAAAGTGTAGGCCTTGGAAAGTATGACTGTAGTCCTGTTAAGGACTCTCGCCGATTTAGCCAGTGTGAAGTGGAGAAATTGGAACGAGTAGAAGGTAAGGAAAGGTTACACGCAATATTGGTGTTAAATGGTGAGGAAGTGAAAAGCAAAGCGATTCTATTGCCTAAAAGTGATGACGATGTGATAACCATAGAGTTGAATGATAAAAAATATGAACTTTTATTTGAGCATTATTCAGTGGCCCGAAATACTTTGAATGCCGTTTGGCGGGCGATGTTTGAGGGGTACACCTCTAATTCTGGAGATCCCGCAGTCGATAAATTGCTCTCTCGTGGGGGGATGTCGGGAATGATGAATACCATTTGGCTAATCTTGACGGCATTAACTTTTGGAGCGGTTCTAGAGACTGTCGGATTGCTACAAAGAGTGGTTCAGTCCATATTAGGACTAGTTAAGGGAACAGGGTCTTTAATTTCAGCGGTGATTGGCACTTGTATAACGACCAATGTGATAGCCGCTGATCAATATATTGCTATCGTACTTCCAGGCAGAATGTTTAGGGCGGAATTTAAAAGACGAGGTTTAGATCCGAAGAATCTTTCACGAACTCTGGAAGATAGTGCCACCATGACATCTCCGCTGATACCTTGGAATACATGCGGTGTGTATATGTTTGGGGTACTTGGCGTACCGACATTAGCGTACCTACCATTTTGCTTTTTCAATATTATAAGTCCTTTTGTTGCTATTATTTATGGCATCACTCATTTCAAAATCACCAAAATAGACTCATCTAATGACGTGTCTAAGAAAGGAACAAGCGATGAAAGCACTGTACTCTCTAACGGGTAACTCTCAAAAGCTTGACGGTGGTGCAATGTTTGGCAATGCACCAAAAGGTATGTGGCAAAGGTGGGTAGACGTTGACGAGCAAAATCGGATTGATCTGGCTTGTCGTTGTTTACTGATCAAAGAAACCCTAGCAAGCGGCAAACAAAGAAACCTTTTGTTTGAAGTTGGTATTGGCGCATTTTTTGAGCCAAAAATGAAACATCGATTCGGGGTGGTAGAATCTGAACATGTACTTTTAAACTCTCTACAAGCTGTCGGTCTTAAACATACAGATATTGATGTTTTAGTATTGTCTCATCTTCATTTTGATCATATTGGGGGATTATTAACCCAATGGGAGGAGGGCAGGGATCCTGAACTATTGTTTCCTAACGCTGCTATTTTGGTTGGTAAAAAGGCGTGGGAAAGAGCGTTTAACCCCCATTTTAGAGATCGAGCTTCTTTTATTCCGCCGTTAATGACGCTGTTGAAAAATCGCGAAAATTTGCATGTCGTTGATGGTGAGCAGCATCCTATTTTAGGCTCCGACTATCGTTTTCACTTAAGTGATGGTCATACACCCGGTATGATGTTGACTGAAATCGAAATGCCCAGTGGTCCGATTGTATTTTGTGCCGATTTAATCCCCGGTGTGCCATGGGTCCATCTTCCTATTACCATGGGGTATGATCGTTTCGCAGAAAAATTGATTGATGAAAAACAAAAACTTTTGGCGGATTTTCTCACTCGAAATGGACGTTTGTTTTTTACCCACGATGCCAAAATTGCTTGTGGAGTGCTCGCACAAAACGACAAAGGAAAGTATTGTTTGAGCCATACCTATCCCGAGCTTTGCGGATTTAGCAACTAAGCCTACAATTTTTTAAGAATCACTTGCTTTTTATCGCTGAATAAAGTAACTTAGACACCGAGATGACAGCGTTGTCATTTCGTTACTCTCCTATGTTATGTTTAGAGTCTTTAATGGTTGTCGTTCGCGGCAACCACTTTTTTTTGACGATGTTGTGCCTGGTAACATACAGGTGTATAGGATGATATAGTCACTTCTAAGGTCAAGGCTTGTAAATTGATGGAATTACCTAGCAAAGATCCAATAGATATATCTGTGGACCAATCCACAGAGCTTATGATATTTTGGGGTCATTTCCGACATATCTTACTTATTGTTGGCTTATCGATATTTTTATTGTCTGGATGTGAAGACGAGAAAACTGACGCTTTATTGGATCCGATCTCTAGTGTAACATCAAAAACAGGCCCAACTTCTATAACCGATTCAATACCGGTATCAGGCTCGATAACGCAATTGTCTGACAAACAACAACGAATTATAAATCTAGAGAGTTTAGCTAAAAATCTTACGATTGTTTATCAAGTGGTGGATAATCTTAAGGCAAAGGGATGTGAGTCTTTGGTTGAAGGCGGCCAGTGTTTTGATGCTGAAATCGTACTATCTTTGCAACCAAAAATGACTCTGGATCCATGGCGCATTTACTTTTCACACATGTCGCCTATTTTGCAGGATGATAGCGCTGAGTTTAATATTCACCGCGTTAATGGTGATCTACATTATATTGAGCCAACCGATAAATTTACTGGTTGGCAGGGCAATACAGCTTTTACAATCCCATTTAAGGCACAGTTTTGGCATATTTCAGAATTTGATTCACCTCCTAATTTCTATCTGGTTGGGAGTGAACAACAATCACATTTGATTCATTCGACACTGGCTCAGCTCGATCCAGCCACTGGTCAGGAAATTTTGCCGCACGTTGCACCGTTTAAACAGCAAAAACAATTTAAACGGAACATTTCTGATCGTTCACAATGGGCGACCGCAGATCAGTTATTTTCAGTTAATCAACAGGTTGCGTACGGTCTTTTAGACATCACGACTCGAATTATTCCAAAGCCCTATAAAGTGACAATGTCTGAGCAACAGCAACCATTAGATATTTCAAACGGGATTAGGCTTGAAGTAAATGAATTTAATATTGGGGATAAAAATCCAGCCATTCAACGAATGAAGAGACTAGGTATTTCGTTAAACAAGATAAATGCTGTACCCATCACAATTTCAAAGGTAGCAGGCATTGATCACCCGGAAGCTTATCAGCTTTCAATTTCTAAAGACGCTATCAACATCCGTGCTTCAAGCGAGGCCGGAGCATTTTATGCACTCCAGTCGATTAACGCACTACTAATGCCATCTACATTGAGCTTGCCGACGGCTATGATCTTACCTATCATGGAGATCGAAGACCAACCTCGATACGACTATCGGGGTTTATTTATTGACGTTGCCCGTAATTTTCGAAGCAAGCAGTTTATCATTAAAATGCTTGATCAAATGGCGGCTTACAAGTTGAATAAATTTCATTTTCATTTGGGTGATGATGAAGGTTGGCGTCTCGAAATCCCAGGTTTACCCGAGCTAACACAGCTTGGCTCACAAAGGTGTCATGATCTTGAAGAAACCACCTGTTTAATGCCTCAGCTAGGTCACGGCCCAGATAAAAATAATCCAAACAATGGTTATTACACGCTGGATGACTATCGTAGTATTTTGCTTGCGGCCAAAGCTAGAAACATTCAAGTCATTCCTTCTTTTGATATGCCAGGGCATTCTCGAGCAGCAGTCAAATCAATGCAGCTGAGATACAAGAAATTTATGGCGCTCGGTAAAAAAGAACTGGCCGAAGAATATTTACTGACAGATCTCAATGATCAGAGTCAATACAGCTCAGTACAATTTTATAATGACAACACTCTAAATGTATGTTTGAAGTCGACTTATCGATTTGTCGAGAAAGTACTCGATGAAGTGATTAAACTGCATAATGTGACCACTGCTCCATTAACCACCTACCATATCGGTGCAGATGAAACGCCTGGTGCATGGAGAGATTCACCTAAGTGTCGTCAATTAAATGAACTTCAATCCATTGCTACGAAAGATCTGAGTCAATATTTTATTTTAAAAGTAAGCCATTTTTTAGCTAAACGTAATATTACTACAGGCGGTTGGAGTGATGGATTTAGTAAGCTGACAGCTGAGCAATTGCCGAAAAATATTCATGTGAACGCATGGACGCCTCTTTTTTGGGATGGGCATAAAATCGCCCATTCAATGGCTAATCGTGATTGGAAGGTTGTCCTTTCTCTACCTGATGTTAGTTATTTTGATTTTCCTTATCAGGCGGACCCCAAAGAGCGAGGGTATTATTGGGGAAGTCGTTTCATTAATACTCGAAAGCTGTTTGAGTGGATGCCAGATAATTTACCTTTACATGCAGAAATCTGGAATGATCGCCTCAATCGACCGATGACATTAGATGATCGTGCTGAGACAGATCCCGAAAATGGTGAAGCTTATCGGCCAATGAAATCAACAGCAACATTCTATGGTATCCAGGCACAATTATGGAGTGAAATGATCCGTTCGGATGAGATAGCAGAATATATGTTATTTCCACGATTACTCGCTCTGGCCGAAAGAGCATGGTATAAACCGGATTGGGAGCCAGAATACGACCATTCTGGAAAACTCTATTCAAGACAGACAAGTTATTTTGGCCCGCAAGACAGGATCAAAAGAAATAAAGATTGGGCTGAATTTGCCAATGCCGTCGCGCAAAAAGAACTTACAAAGTTGGAAATTGATGATGTATTTTATCGAATTCCTACCGCTGGTGCTCAGTTGGAAAATGGTTGGCTAAAAATGAATTCAATTTTTCCTAGCCTACCAATGGAGTATCAGACAGAAGACGGTGTATGGACGCCCTATTCGGCAGATGAACCAATTGTAGTGAAAAAAAGACAATCTGTCAGGATACGGGTGACTAATCAGTCTGGAAATAGAGCAGGACGGAGTTTGCTTTTAGAATAATAAATTCTAGTGTATATGGAAAATATTAACCAGTGAACATCATTTATTTCGTTTACTGGCTAGTCAAAGATAATAAGAAAGAGGAAAGTTTGTGACATCGTTAGAAAATTCAGAAGATACATTATTCATCGGTATTGATGGTGGAGGAAGTAAGTGCAAAGCAATTATTTCTAATCTGCAAGGTGACATATTAGGGATAGGGCTTGGTGGTCCAGCCAATCCATTTTGTGACATGCCACGAGCACTTAGCTCCATAGTTGAAGCCTCCGAAAATGCCCTTATGGATACAGGATTGGAAAATAAATTACTTAGTTGTCTTGTTGCAGGAGTTGGTTTGGCTGGTGTCAATTTACCCCAGTTATTCCAAAAACTTCAAGAGTGGAAGCATCCTTTCGCACAAATGTATTTAACCACAGACATGGATATTGCCAACATAGGTGCACATAATGGACAGCAAGGTGCTGTTATTATCGTTGGTACCGGCTCTTGCGGATTTATTAGCTTACACGGCTCAAAGCATACCTTTGGTGGGCATGGTTTTCCCATTGGCGATAAAGCCAGTGGTGCTTGGATGGGATTACAAGCGATAGAACATACGTTGTTGGTCCTAGATGGTTTCAGTTCTAACAGTTTGTTAGCGAAAAAAGTTTGCGAGTATTTTTCGGTTGATACCGGCTACGAATTATCGCAAAAATTTGTAAGCCAGGCCTCCAGAGAATATGCAAAAATTGCGTCACTAGTTTTTGAGTGTGCCGATAAGGGGGATATTAAGGCCCTTGAAATTGTTAATGAAGGAATAAACTATCTTACTATTCTTGCTGAAACGTTACTCAAAGATCCTTCCACTCGACTTTGTATGATTGGCGGTCTATCCAAATATTATATTTTAAAACTAGAACCAAAATTAGCCAGTCTTTTTAGTGAAGTGCTCAATCAACCGGAATTTGGCGCAGTAGAGTTCGCTATACAAAACTGGAAAAAAAAGGCACCTTTATAAAAGTCATAAATTATGAATATGAAAACAATTAGTGAAAGAGAATTTATAATGTCAGAAATAAACAAGTCAACCAATTATTCCAGTCTGATGCAAAAAGAGGCAACGGAAGCTGGCGATAGAATTGGCGAACAATTAGTCAAAAATAAACAGCGTGTTGAGGAAATTGGTAGAAAAATTAGAGATTACGCTCCTCATTCAGTTATGTTTGTCGGTCGCGGATCTTCCGATCATGCCGGGAGTTTTGCTAAATATTTAATCGAAATTGAAACTCAAATACCAACCTTTGCGGCAGCACCATCCGTTGCCACTATCTATAATCGTCATCTTAAACTAAAAGGTGTTTTGGTTATTATTATTTCTCAATCAGGTCGTAGTCCAGACATATTAGAGCAAGCCAAAAACGCAAAAAAATCAGGGGCATTATGTATTGCAGTGCTTAACGATGAGTCGTCACCACTGGTTGATTTAGTGGACTATGTCATTCCTCTTTCCGTTGGAGAAGAAAAATCCGTTGCGGCGACTAAGAGTTATATGGCAACATTGTCAGCGATTTTACAATTGGTTGCCTATTGGAAGCAAGATCAAGAATTAGTGAAAGCGATCGATCAAATACCAGCAGCGTTGCAAAAAGCAGTAGATTCATCATCCCAATTAACCTTTGAATATTTAGACAAGGTAACTAATTTGGTTGTTCTCGGGCGCGGGTTGGGTTTTGCCATTAGCAAAGAAATCGCACTCAAGTTAAAAGAGGTTTGTGCGATTCATGCCGAATCATTTAGTAGCGCGGAATTTCTACATGGACCCGTTACGTTAGTACAAAGTGCGCTAAAAATTATTGATATACAAATAAATGATGAGTCTAAAAAAGCACATTCTCTGCAAATGAAAGATATGGAAGTACGAGGTGCAAAAATCTCGGAACTTCATCAAGTGACGCAAAATTTACATCCACGTATTGCACCGCTTGCGGTTTTACAAAGGTTCTATTTGGATATAGAGAAGGTGGCGATTAAACGGGGTTTAAATCCGGATGAACCGATTGGTTTAAAAAAGGTCACTGAAACCCTATAATTTGAAACTAATAGTGAGCTTGAAAATACAAGCACAAAAATAGATGAACTATGACTAGCGTATTAACAATAAAAGTAGCATCACTCTTTGACGGTGACAAAATATCATATCGAAAAATCATTCGAATTAACAATGGTTGTGTAGATTCAATTGAATCGTTAGCTGAAAATGAAAAATGTTTGTCTGGAATGTTAGTGCCAGGGTTTATTGATCTTCAGGTGAATGGAGGGGGGGGAGCCCTTTTTAACCACTCCCCTGATGTAGAAACATTAGTTGCAATTGGAGCAGCCCATCAAAAATTTGGAACCACTGGATGGTTACCGACATTGGTTACAGATAACATTGAAAAAATGCAACGAGCAGCCGATGCGATTAGAGATGCTCGTTGTGTTAAGAACACGGGGATACTTGGTATTCATTTCGAAGGGCCGCATTTATCGATCGCCAAAAAAGGTATACACAGTGCAGAATTAATTCGAACCTTAGGTGAAAAGGAAAAACAACTTTTCACTCGCCAAGATCTTGGTAAAGTAGTGGTTACTTTAGCCCCTGAGAAGGTTGCGCCAGAATTGATAACCGAGTTAATTCATTCTGGCGTTTTAGTTTGTTTGGGACATAGCAATGCTGATTTTGAAACCACTCAAAAGGCCTTGAATGCAGGAGCGAGTGGTTTTACTCACTTATTTAATGCAATGTCTCAATTTACCTCAAGAGAGCCTGGAATGGTCGGTGCTGCGTTACTTGATACACAGAGCTACGCGGGCATTATATTAGACGGCATCCACGTACATCCGAGCAGCGTAAAACTTGCCTTTGCTCAAAAGAAAAATATGATGCTAGTGACCGATGCAATGCCTCTGGTTGGCAGCGATCAGACCAGCTTCGAATTTTTTGGTCATCTAGTACAAAGGGAAGGGAATAAGCTGACTGATCGAAATGGAAATCTAGCTGGATCGATGTTAGATATGAATTCTGCAGTCAATAATTCAGTCAATATGTTGGGTATCGAAAAAACCAAAGCGATTAATTTTGCGTCGAAAAATCCTGCCCGATTTTTAGGATTACAAAATAGATACGGTTATATTAAAGAAGGATTCAATGCAAGCATCTTATTGCTTGATGAAAAGGGTGCCATCCAGTCGAGCTGGATAGATGGCAACCAAATATATTAACAAGTCAGCTAATTAATAATAATAGAAACAAAAATAATTTGAATATAAAAGAGGAATCTATAATGGAAGCAACCAATACCATGCTAACCAAACCAAAAAGTAACGCGATACCGATGGCTATTGTTGCCGGGTTATTTTTTGTTTTAGGATTTGCAACTTGGATTAACGGCGCGTTAATGCCTTATCTCAAACAGATCTTACAGTTAACACCATTACAGGCATCGTTCATTCTTTTTTCGTTTTATATTGCGGTAACTTTTGCCGCATTACCATCATCGATGCTAATAAGAAAAATTGGATATAAAAATGGAATGGCTGTCGGAATGGCAACCATGATGGTGGCTGGATTACTTTTTATTCCTGCGGCAAAGACACAAATATTTGCGCTATTTTTATTTGCACAGCTAATCATGGGATCTGGCATTACCTTATTGCAAACAGCGGTTAATCCATATGTTGTACGAATTGGGCCAGAAGAATCTGCAGCGGCAAGAATCAGTATTATGGGAATATTAAACAAAAGTGCTGGTGTTATTGCACCACTTGTTTTTGCCGCATTAATTACCAGCGGATTTAAAAATGTTGGACCGGAACTAACTAAACTACAGATCGAAGATATGGCTAATGGTTTAGTTTTCCCATATCTCGGAATGGCTATTTTTATCGGTATTTTAGCGGTGATTGTAAAAATGTCACCCTTGCCTGAGCTAACGGATGAAGATGAAGAGAAAAATGAGGATGCAAAAAATAAAGGGCATATTAGGGAAGCTTTAGCACATCCAAATTTAGCACTGGGTGTTTTAGCGATCTTTTTTTACGTTGCGGTCGAAGTGATCGCAGGTGATACGATTGGCTCCTTTGCATTGTCTTTAGGAATTGAAAATTATGCGGTAATGACTTCTTATACCATGATTTGTATGGTTGTTGGTTATGTTTTAGGGATTGCTCTGATCCCTCGATTTATATCGCAACATAAAGCGCTAATGATTTCTGCAGTGCTAGGCCTGTTACTGACCATTGGGGTTATTTCAGGCGACAATAATTCTTACCTGTTGGCTAATATTTTACTGGTCCCTTTTGGAGGCGAACAATTACCTGATACGTTACTTATGATAGCGCTACTAGGATTGGCCAATGCGATTGTTTGGCCAGCTGTTTTTCCACTGGCTTTATCAGGAATGGGTAAGTTGACTAGTACCGGATCGGCTTTATTGATTATGGGAATTTCCGGTGGGGCATTCGGACCACTGTTTTGGAGTTTGGCTAGTTCGACATCCAGTACTGGTGAACAAGGAGGTTATGCAATCATGTTACCTTGTTATTTATTTATCTTATTTTATGCTGTAAAAGGACATAAGATGAGACACTGGTAATCCAAATTAAGTTACGCTAAAGCTGATACTAAGACGAAGATTAAAAAAATAAATTCGCCACCAGCCTTTGGATGCATTGGGTGGATTTGATATATTTTTAATCCTAGGTGCTGAAGGTATCTTTGCAGCATTTTTTGGATTATAAAGTGGACTTTTTTGATTGGTTAAGCGGACAGTTTAACAAAGCGAATGGCATTGATTTATGATTCATGTTTTTGTTTGTTTTTCTGTTAGATACGACTATTGAATCAACCAATAAAGTCTTCATGAGCGAATTTTTTAATTAAAAAATACTATCAATATTTGCTTAGGCACTTTTTGTTTTTTATCTATTATTTTATTGGTATTAGAGTAATGGATATTGACGAAATTATTTTACGATCACAAACTATTCTTGCGAGTTTATTCATAACTTGCTGAAGTTTTTTACCTATAAAATAAGTATTTTGTAATAATATAAGATATTTTAGTAAAATCTACTGGTAATAGAATCGAAAAAAGAGTATGTTACCTCATACGCTAATGACAGCGTTGTCAATTAAGCTGCGAAGCATGCAGCTACTAATTGAAGTAAATAAGCCGGATAACTCTAATTTTGCCTAACACTGAATTAGCTTATCTATCAAGAAGTATAATTATTTGAACTATTAAGGGGAAGGTTATGTCACATAAATTGTTCAGAAAAAAACTAATAGCAAGTAGTATTGCTGTTGTGCTCGGCGGTGGTTTGTCTATACCGCTGTATGCCAAGGAGGAGCCTAAATCCGATAAAGCAGAAGCTGACGAAAAGGTTGTTGTTGTAACAGGCTTTCGAGGAAGTCTTCGTGAAAATCTCAATCGAAAACGTTTTGCAAATGCGGTTGTCGATGTTATTACTGCAACCGATATTGGCAAGTTCCCTGACAAGAACATGGCAGAGTCCTTGTCTAGAGTAACAGGTATCTCAATAACTCGTGATTTTGGTGAAGGTGAAAAAATCAGTATCCGTGGGTCTGATCCTACTAAAAATCGTACCTTGTTAAACGGTCAAAATGTTGCATCAGCTGACTGGTTTGTTTTAGACGAACCAACAAGAAGTTTTAACTACACACTATTACCTTCGGAAGTTGTTGGTAGCTTGGAAGTGTACAAGTCGCCAACTGCATCCTTGGACGAAGGTTCAATTGGTGGTACAGTAATCCTCAATACCCGCAAACCATTCGATCAAGATGCTAATTCAGTATTTTTATCTGCCGAAGCGCAATACAGTGATTTGCCAGCCGAAACCGATCCACAAGTTTCAGGTATGTATTCATGGAAAAATAATGATTCTACTTTTGGGTTTTTGGCATCTTACGTAAGTCAAGAGCGCACTGTTCGTCGCGACGGATACGAAGTGTTAGGTTGGGGGAATCGTTTTAGCGTTGACGCTGATCCTCTTACACCCGCTGATCTTGATGGCGTACGGGTTCCAGGTATTTTAGGAAATGCGTATTTTATTCAGGAGCGTAAGAGAAACACTTTTACTACATCGGTACAATTTGCGCCAACTTCAGAAATTGATATGACATTGAATTATATGAATTCTAAATTAGATGCAAATAATACAAACTACAACCTTTTACACGTACCTAAATGGGGAGCGTTTACAGGCTGGCGTGGTGGTGATGCTAGCATGATTAGTAACTATGTTGTCGAAAATGGTGCATTAGTCGCTGGTACTTTTGCAGATCATGGTACCAATTCTACAGCCTATAATGTTATCGATCGTATTGCATCGAGTGAGACGGATTCAATTGAACTCGACGTGAGTTACAATACGGAAGACTTAAAGTTACACTTTCAAGTTGGTAATACTGGCGCTGAAGGTGGAACAATTCGAGATCGTTTTTATGAGTTTGGAGCCAGAACTAGTTATGACTTTGATCTTCGTGGTGGTTCTATTGACATAACTCATAATTCAAACTTCGCGCCAGGTAGCGCCGCTGATTACGGTTTGGGGTGGATTCAAGGAGCGAACAAACCACAATTTGACGATGAGAACTTCGCCCAAGTTGACTTGGAATTTCCTGTAGACATGGGGGCTATTACGGCCATCAAATTCGGCATGAAAGCTCGAGATCATGAAAAGAGACAAACATTCGATTTTCACCGTTGGCATAATACTGCTGAAAATGGTTTAGCACTTATGCAAGCGGCATATCCAAATTATGCAAGTTTAGTTCAAGGTAATACGCCATCAGATCATCAAAGTGGTTTAGGTGGGTACAGTACAGGGTATCCTTTGCTAAATACCAATTTGATGAACTCATTTGTAGATGGACTTGATATTAATATTTACGATAACTTAGATGCTGCCTTTACGGTTCAAGAAGATATTGTGGCCAGTTATATCCAAGTTGATTTCGATGGTGATAACTTCCGAGGTAACGTTGGAGTTCGTTTGGTTAATACTGATACCAATGTTTCATTTTGGAACTATTCTGGCGCTTGGTGGTTAGATAGTAATCAAAATTGTAATGGATTTAGCGATACTTGTACACGTTCATGGGATACTGATAATCGAAATGATACTGAGTTTCTTCCAAGTATTAATACCTCTTTTGATCTAAGCGAAAATGAATTATTGCGTGTAGCTATATATCGTTCTATGGCTCGCCCTGATTATGCAAGTATGTCTCCTGCCACTCGCGCAAATGAAGATACTGGAACAGCTATCACTGGCAACTCTGGCTTGAATCCTCAATTCGCAACGGCTTTTGATTTTGGATATGAAGTCTACTATGGTGATTCATCAATGTTTGGCGTTACTTATTTTTACAAGGATATTTCTTCGTATGTTAATGCCGAAGCTCGTTCAATTCAAATCTTTGACGATCAAAGTGGTACATTTGTTTCTGGTGTTGAAAATGTACTAGTCAACGGATCTGGTGGAGCGACTCAAGGTTTAGAATTTATCCTTCAACACGACTTTGACAACGGAACGGGTGTAACAGCAAACTACACTTATACTGATGCCGAAAACGACGGAGAACGCAATCTTTTTAATTCCGGAACTGGTCTAGTGAAGGGCTCGTCAGAACACATGATGAACTTAACAGGTTATTATGAAACTGACGAATTTGGCGCACGTATGATGTATAACTACCGTAGTGAATGGTATGATGGTATTAATGATTTTGGTTCGGAACAGTTTACAAAAGCATTCGGACAACTTGATGCTAGCGTAACGTGGCATGCGACTGATCTAATCGATGTTAAATTTGAAGCGGTTAATCTTACAGATGAAATCATTGAAAAGTATCATCAGGTAGAAAATCGTTTTTCTAAAAGCTATAAAAACGGTCGTCGTTTTGTTCTTGGAGCGAGTTTAAGGTTTTAATTTTATACTATTAACCAAGAAGAAAAGGGAGACGTGTTCTCCCTTTTTTTATTCTAGATTTAATAAATTATTATTTTATTAAACCTTTAGATTGTTTTAATTGAAAAACAAGTAAAAAAATCAAAGATATTTGGCTTTTTAGGCAAGAATTGTTGCCGATGATCATCAACAATTAAGGAATTCTAATTAATCCTAGAACAATCAGTTGAAGCACTCTTTCCACGACTTCAACTGATTGTTCTAGGTTAAAAGAAAATGGGGTTGATTTTTCTTCTAACTTTTAATTCATAAATAAATCAGTAAGCGCTCGATAAATGATTGGGTCACAAAAAAGGCCTTTATATTCAATTTATAGCAGGAGTAATAAATGAGTTCAATTGAAATTCTAAATTATAATGATCATAAAGAGCTGGGGCTAGTTAGCGATATGACTTATAAACATGCGAAGAATCATCATATGACTTATGTGCTTATCCATGAATTCCCACAAACGTGCATTAATTTTCCCATTGTTTTTGTAAAAGACTCTGAAACTGGCCAGTTTAAGTCCGTTGCTTTATTCGGCTTCGATATCAATGAAAATGTATTCTATACGGAAAAACAATGGAACACTACTTATATCCCAGCCAATATTAGACGCGCTCCTTTTTTAATGTCCCCTAAAGAGGGTAGTGTTACTAAATGGAGCGTATGTATAGACAGTGAGAGCTCTTGTTTATCAAAAGATAAGGGTGAACGATTGTTTAATGCTGATGGCTCTGAAACCGAGCAATTAATTTCGGTAAAAAAATTTCTTACAGATTTTATAGAAAGAGATCATTTGACGCAAGATTTTGCAAAATACCTTTCGGATAAAAACTTATTCAAAGCCAACTCTATCGCAATGAATAATAGTGATGGAAAAGACACGAAGATTAACGGGCTCTATACTATTGACGAAGACAAAATGAATGAACTTAGTAATGAAGATTTTCTAGGTCTAAAAAACAAGGGGTATTTAGGTCCAATTTATGCGCATTTAACATCACTTGGACAAATTGAAAGGATCATGATTTTACGAAATTTGTGTTGAATAAAATAAGGCAATAAATTTCTATAAGTTAAAATTTTAATTGGCGTGTGAGGCTATGATGAGCAATCAGGTTAAAAATGTATTAGTGGTGGGTGGTGGTACGTCAGGATGGATAACGGCAGCTAAGCTGGCTAAAGAGCTAAGGACAAATCACCCAACAACCATTATTATCATCTATTTAATGCCCCTCATAGCACCAGTGAGTTTGAGCTAACAGATTATTGGCTTTTAGGGATGGGAGATAAGAATAAGACTTTTTCTCATAATCTTTCAGACCAAGCGGATATTTGCGACCTCGGCTTAGCTCCAAAGAAAATAACTACGCCGGAATATGAAGGGCTGTCCAATTATGCATACCATTTGGATGCAAAGGAATTTGTACGGTTTCTAAAAGACTGGAGTATTAATAAATTGGGTGTTCAACACCTCTCTGGTACGATTGAGGTTGTCAATAAAGATGCTAGTGGGTTTATAACCTCCGTAGTCACTAAAGAACAATTTGAAATTAACGCTGACCTTTTCATCGATTGCACTGGGTTTTCTTGTTTGTTACTGGGTAAACATCTCGAAGTTCCCTTTGTTGATAAAAAAGAAATTCTATTTGTAGACAGCGCGATTGCCATCCAAGTCCCATATAAAAATACTGATGTGCCAATTGCATGTAGTACGATTTCCACTGCTCAGGAAGCTGGTTGGACGTGGGATATTGGATTACAATCAAGACGTGGGGTTGGCTATGTATATTCGGCAAACCATACAACGGATGATTGCGCAGAATCTTTATTACGAGAATATATTGGAAAGCCGGCTGATAATTTGAACAGTAACAAATTCAAAATGAAAGTAGGGCACCGAGAAAAATTTTGGTACAAAAATTGTGTGGCGGTTGGTTTTTCCGCTGGTTTTTTGGAACCATTAGAATCTACTGCGTTAATATTTGTTGAAGCGGCCGCAACAATGATTTGTGATCAATTTCCCCATCATAAGGACGCTATGCCGATTATAGAAAGGAAATTTAATAAAGCGTTTAGATATAGATTTGAGAGAGCCATTGATTTCGTTAAACTACATTATTATATTAGCAAAAGAGATGACTCTGCTTTTTGGTTAGACAATCGAGTCGCCTCAACGGCTCCAGATTCCTTATTGGAAAATCTGGAATTTTGGAAAAGTAAAGCGCCAGCGGTGTATGATTTTCCGAATATTTACGAAACATTCACCTTAGATAGTTATCAATGGATACTATATGGTCTAAATTACCCAACTAATTTGACTCTCAGTCAATCAAAATATCGTGACGAAAAACGTGTAGCTGTAGAATTTAGAAGAGTTCAGCAAGCGGCTAAAAATATGGTTCAAAATCTTCCGGAGCATCGTGAATTGATAAATAAAATATTAAAATATGGTCTTGCGAAAGTTTAAGTGGTTATTAAGCAACTCCCTTTGAAAGGCCGCTGAAGATCAACGGTTTTATTTTTATTTTAATCCTGCTATTCTACAGCTAACCCACAATCTGCCGCGTTAGGCGGATTATTTATAATAGTCGGTGTTGATGAATTTTTTTTAGCTTTAATCATTAGGATAAAAGAACGGAAGAGTCATCAAATACCCATTTTTAACAAGTGAAATAAAATGCCAGAATTTGTTCCAGTCAATAGTTCCTCCCATGCTAATGTCAAAGTAAAAGAAGATGTTTGTTTCTCGCATGCTAAAACACAACATATTGCTCCACTAGTGATTCATGAATTCGCTCGTGCAGCACATGACTATCCTATTGTTTTTGTAAAAGACCGGGAAGCCGGTCAGTTTAGATGTGTCGCCTTGCTGGGACTAAAACTAGGAGAAAACGTATTTTACGATGAAAAACGGTGGCAAGCGGACTATGTACCCGATTCGTTAAAGGGATATCCATTCGTACTGGCGGCTGATCAAAAAGTTGAAGACCAACAAATTTTATATTTTGACCAAGGATCTGAGCGTGTTAATGAAAAAGAGGGTGTGGCGCTTTTCAATGATAAAGGTGAGGCTACGGATTTCACAACGAATATGGGCAATTTTTTGAGTGATCTCATGTTCAAGCAACAACAAACTCAAGCCTTTATTAAGGTTCTTTTAGATGAGTCATTAATTGTTGCGCAAACGTTGGAAGTGACCTTACAAGGGCAGGATAAGTTTAAGGTCGAGGGCCTTTATTTGTTTGATGAAAAAGCGTTCAATGAGCTAGCCGATAAGAAATTTTTGGAACTTAAGAAGAAAGGCTTTTTAGCACCTATTTACGCGGCATTACTATCAATGTCTCGTGTTGCCACTTTAGTCCGCAAAGCGAATAAATTGTCAAAATAAGTGATTTTTTAAATGCTGTTATGCTAAATTTTTTACTTAGATTAGGATCAATATGTAGATGAATGCGACCATCAACGATGTAGCAAAACATGCTGGCGTTTCAATAAAAACTGTCTCCAGAGTGATCAATAACGAACCAGCGGTTCGGCAGTCAACATTTGATAAAGTTCAAGCATCGGTTAAGGAGCTTAACTATCGTCCTAACAGTTCAGCCAGAAGCCTTGCTGGTACTCGGTCTTACACTATTGGGTTTATATACGATAATCCGAATGCCTATTATGTGATTGATATGCAAAATGGTATTTTGTCAGGATGTCGAAATAACCATTTTGAATTGCTGATTCATCCCTGTAATCATCAAGCTTTTAATCTAGAAAAAGAACTCACCAATTTAATCAATCATTCTAGAATCGCTGGTGTCGTATTGACTCCCCCATTTTCTGAAATGCCCGGTGTTTCGAAAATGCTTGATCAAATGAAGTTGCCTTATGTTCGGATTATTTCCGGTAGAGAGGGTGATAAAACTAGAGGTTCCTGTATTTTGGTGAATGACCACCGTGCAGCATTTATCAATACTCAGCATTTAATCGAGCTTGGACATCGAGATATTGGCTTTTTATGCGGTGGTAAAGAACATGGTTCAACTGGTGAGCGTTTGGAGGGCTATCAAAGTGCTTTGATCGAAAATGGCATAAAACCTAGAAAACGATTGGTGGTGGAAGGTGAGTATTCTTTTGATTCCGGTGTACAAGGGGCGAAAAAATTATTATCAAAAAAAAATCGACCGACTGCTATTTTTGCCAGCAATGATGAAATGGCTGCCGGTGCGTTATTTGCTGCCCGATTGATGGGGATTGCTATCCCTGAAGAGTTATCTATCGTTGGATTTGAGGATAGTCCATTTTCCAGACAGACTTGGCCTAAACTAACCACGGCCCATCAACCGAATGAAACAATTGCTCAACAGGCCGTTAATTTATTGATCGCCAAAATTCAGGGACGAACAAACGAGTATATTCAAGACAAAAAACTGTTGCGAAGCTTCAGCCCTGAGCTAGTGATCCGCGATTCTACAGGGCAGGCACATAGCTCCAACCCAAAATAAATATCTGTAAAGTTTTGGTTTTAATGAGGGCTTGTACTATACCGAGATACCCTAAAAGCCGCTAATAATCGATTAAATGGAAGCAATTTAAAATAACGACAAATTAATTTGAACTATCAGCAATTTGCTCTGTCTGAGTCATTAGAATGCAAATTTCTCTTTCGGTTGTTAGTTAGGCAATCGGATGTCGTTAGGAGCTACCCCTTTATTGGCTCTATACGGCGATTTTCCGATAAAGTTGAGCCACCATTATGGTGGCTTTTTTTTGCCTCCATGTAAAGACAGAGGACAGCGTTTGTCGTGAATGCTGCTATTGAGATAAGCAGCATAACAAAATAGGATAGGTCGCGCGTCAGCCGCAACTTAATCCAATGTTGGACAAGCCCAAACTGTGATACTTATTAATAGGAAATATCTTTCTTTGGCAAGTTGGTTTTGAGTTAATTGAAATT